>Ga0115559_1001698_pt1 | contig 14408 bp, 12 predicted proteins | sample COGITO_mtgs_1105_3_FD_87281 | JGI IMG/M metagenome (GOLD analysis project Ga0115559, IMG submission 87281) | Pelagic marine microbial communities from North Sea - COGITO_mtgs_110506 | ecosystem: Environmental > Aquatic > Marine > Epipelagic | place: Germany:Helgoland, sampling site Kabeltonne... | reverse complement strand
TTTTGCGTACAGAGGTATTATGAAACACCGTTTGGAAGCACTTCGTCGAGTTAGTCGTTTGGAAGAACCCCGCATTGCAATTGTCAGCATGTGGGATGTGGAAAATAATGCTGTGCGTATTTTAGCAGGGACATTGCGGGCCGCAGGACATTCTGTGGTTGAGATTTATTTTAAAGATTGGATCTCAAATGATTTAGAACCGGCCTCCGATAAGCAGCTGGAAAGTCTGGCAAAGATCATTCGTCGGGAGGAAATTAATTTGGTTGCGCTTTCCATTCGCGCGTCCTCTTATGCCAATCAAGCCAAAATTATTACAGAATATGTTCAAAACGAAATGGATTTGGCAGTGTTGTGGGGTGGGATGCATCCTACATTGATGAGTCAAGCATGCATGGAAACCGCAGATATGGTTTTACAGGGCGAAGCGGAGTACGCTTTACTTGAATTTATGAACGGACTGAAGTACGGATCAGAAGATTGGTACTCTTCTGCAAATGTGTGGTTTCGACACGATCAAGAAACGATTCAAAAGAATGCACGTCGTCCATTGATTCAAGATTTGGATGCGTTGGAGTTTCGAGATTATACGACCCACAGTCAGAAATATTTCATCTATGGAAATACGTATATAGAAGGTGACCCTATGGTGGGTGATCCCGTTTTCCAAATGATGGGTTCTAGAGGGTGTATATATCAGTGCTCGTATTGTTACAACTCTACATACAAGGCAGACATTTACCCCGGCCAAAAATGGTTTAGAACACGTTCGCCAGCATCAATGGTTGAAGAGATCAAACAAGCAAAGACACATTGGGATTTTAAGCGTATTCGTTTTGATGATGAAGTGTTCAACTTTCGAATGGACTGGCTCAAAGATTTCTGTGAGCGTTACCCAAGAGAGGTTGGGGTTCCATTTGAGATCTTTATTGAACCCAAGTTGGTCAATGAACGTCGTATGGAAATGTTGCGTGATGCCGGTTTGCGGAATGTGTACATGGGGGTACAATCTAGCGAACGCGTAACTGGTGATTTATACGATCGGAAAGTGAAGAATCAGACCATTGCTGATATTGCTCAGATTTATCATCGACTTGGTATCAAACCGCATTTTCAGTTGATTTTTGATGATCCAGTGTCTACTGAGGCAGATAAAAAAGCCTTGTTTGAAATGATCAGTACATTTCCGCATCCTTATGATCTGTATCTGTTTTCAATGACTGTATTTCCAGGCTCTGAACTGAATAAAAAACTGTTGCAAACGGGTGTGATCAATCGATTTGATGTAGAAGGAGACAACACCAAAACCTTCAATCAACATCGCATCAATCTTACGTATCCACGTGCTGTAGAAGATACTTTTTGGATTGCATTAACTCAGATGCTCAGTAAGCCTTTTGTACCTCAGTCTGTTTTACAACAATTGAGTCGCTCGGAATTCCTGCGTAAGCATCCATGGCCATTGATTCAAATGGCTCACGGTACAAACTTGGTCAAAATGGGTATGCTGTCGGCAAATATGGTCCGAAAAGGTGAAATGACCCATACTCTTCTTAGAAGATGGTTGTCTTCTTCCAAAATGATCACAACCTAATTAGACAATCTGTGTGTAGTTCTGTAGAGTGTTGATCGCAATAAGGTTGGGAAATCCTTCTAAATCTGTTATATCCTACAGTGTTTATTCATGGGAATAGATACAAGATCAGAGGATAGAGTATGAGCAAGCGCAGTGCTGGACAACCCAGAAATATCGCAAACAATCGTCGTGCCTGGCACGACTATGAGATCTTAGATCGATTGGAATGTGGGATTTCGTTAGTGGGTTCAGAGGTCAAGTCGTTGCGAGCTGGTCGTGCCAGCATCGGAGAAGCATACGTTGTTTTTGACAATGGGGAGGCTTTTTTGATTCATGCACACATCCCCATTTATCCTCAGGCAGGTCCGCAGAATCATCAAACAGATCGGAAAAGACGATTGTTGATGAGTCATAAGCAGATCTCTAAATGGACAGACAAAGCCAAAGCTTCCGGATATACAGTTGTCCCATTGCAGCTGTACTTTAAGGGATCTTGGATTAAAATCGAAATCGGATATGGACGAGGTCGAAAACAATATGACAAACGACAAAAACTTAAAGAACAAGATCACAAACGTGAAGTGGCTCGTGCCCTTCGTAATAATTCCCGCGGTCGCTAATGCATCTGAAGGTGGTGGCTTGGCTCCAAGTACCCTTTGGACTGGAATTGCCATTGCTTGGGTTGTTGCGGGTGGATTGACGGCTCGCAATACAAAAGTTGGCTTGACGGTGGTCGGTATACTGGGGATGTTGGTCTCCTTTTATTTGGGACAACAACACTTCAGTGATGCGCCGGCACTTTGTGATGCTGGTAATCTGTACTCATGCTCGACTGTAAACAGCAGTGAGTATTCGGAACTCTTTGGCTTTCCCATTGCATTGCTTGGGCTGGGACATTTTGCTGCGATGACTGTCTTGGCAAATCTACACAATGATAAAGAGGATGAGTATTCTTCGGTAGGTGCTTTGCTATTTGCAACGGCTGTTTTATCAGTGTTGTACTCGATTGTATTGGCTGTTATTTCCAAAGCAGTAATCGGCGCGTGGTGCTTGTTTTGTATATCTCTGTACGGTCTCAATGTGATTGGATTGTTTGGCGCTTGGAAATTGAAGCAGGGTAGTACTGCGGGTATCTTTTCTGGGAAGTCACTATCAACAGCCGCGACCACATTTATAGCTGCAGCATTGGTCAGTTTTATGGTTGTTGGTCCATCTGAAACGGTTGGGTCAAATGATGAGACTGTGGCTGGTAGTGTTGATATCACATCTATACTTGAAGAACTTTCCACACCATTGCCCTTAGATGGATCTGAGCCTGTAATGGGAGACCGGAAGGCGTCGATTCAAGTGGTTGAATTTGCAGATTTTGAATGTCCACATTGCGCAATGGTCGCACCTCAGTTGAAAGATTTGTTGGCCTCAAACACGAAGGTCAATCTGCGATTTAAGCATTACCCCATCAGTAATATTTGCAATCCAAATGTTGGTGGTGAGGGACATGCGAACGCTTGTTTGGCGGCCACTGCGACAGATTGTGCCTTGAAGCAAGGGAAGTTTTGGGAAATGAGTACAGTGGTATTCAAGAATCAGAGTTACCTTTCTCGAAAGGACATTGAGTTTATGGCGGAAGCTCAAGTGAAGTTGGAAATGTCCCAGTTTAAAACATGCTTAGACGATCCTGCAATGCTCAAAGGTATTCAGTCAGATGTTTCAGCAGCGGAGACTGTTGGTGTCACGGGTACCCCGAGTATTTACATCAAGGGTGTGGCCAATACTGAGAAGTGGTATAAGGTAACGGGCTCTGTTGTACAATTGAAAGCCGCTCTTGCTGGACTGGAATAAACCATGGCATGGGTCGAGTTGCAATGGGATGTTCCACGTGTCAACGGAGATATTCTTAGTGGACAACTATTTGCTTTAGGAGCGTTGGGTGTCCAAGAAGATTATAGAGAAGGTGAAGAACCACCACCGTTACAGCCGTGGGATGACCCCAATACGCTTGTAATTGAACCAGAGAGGATGGTTTTGAAAGCATGGTGGGAGCATGCGGACTTTGAGGATGCACAAGTGAAGGTTGCTGAATTGAGTATCCACACACAAGGAAGTGGCACAAGTAAGTGGTTGCCAGTATCACAAGAAGATTGGGCCAATGCATGGAAGGTACACTTTTCTCGACGTCAGTTCTCAGATGCGTTGGCGATTGCGCCTCCATGGGAAGCAGAAGAAGGCGATGTCATTTTGGAGCCAGGTATTGCTTTTGGTACTGGAGAGCATCCTACGACGGCGTCTTGTCTAGAAGCCTTAGCGGAATGGGCAGAACTGTCAGAGAATCAAACCTGCTTAGATTTGGGGTGTGGTTCTGGAATTTTAGCATTGGGTGCTGCCAAACTAGGGTTAACGGTTGTTGGAGTAGATATAGAAAAGGCCGCGATTGCCTCTGCCAATGCAAATGCAAAGCGCAATGGATTGTCGATTCCTTTTTCTCAAACAGATATTGCAGACATTGATTCAACATTCGATATTGTCGTTGCCAATTTGTTTGCTGAGGTCCTCGTAGATTTATCGGTCAATATTCTTAGGGTTTCAAAAGGCTATGTGGCTTTGGCAGGAATCTTGGCCACGAAAGCCCCAATGGTGGAAGCCTCGTTTTCAAGCCTCGAACTGATCAGACGAAAGCAAGAAGGTGATTGGATGAGTTTGTGGTACAAGGTACCCGAAAGAGTCTGATATGCGTCGTTTCCCAAGTGAACACCTTCCAACAAAGGAACATTCCGTATTGTTGTCTCGTGAAACGAGTCATCATGTACTACGAGTTGTGGGGATCGCCCCAAAAGAAGAGGTTGAACTTTTCGATGGTCAAGGAACAGGGTGTGTGGCCACGTTGCTTGGAGTTGTAGATGGACGAGCCGAAATGCTTTGGGTTTCACCGTTGTATGGAGAGCAAAGACAGGCTTCTTTGACATTGGTATTGGCCTTGACCAAAGGAGATGCTTTTGCAACGGCCCTGCGAATGTGTACAGAGATTGGAGTTGCCAATATTGTTCCGTTACAGGCACAACGATCTGTTCCGAAGGGAGATAAAAGTGTTCGTTGGACGAAAATAGTCACTGGTGCAGCAGGACAATCAAAGAGATTTACCATACCCACTGTAGAGTCTTTGCAAACTTGGCATACAATATGGGGAGTGTTGCCAGAACAACCCAATTGGGTGTTGCACCCTGTCAGTGAAGGTGTACCAATGGTGACATCAATCTCTGAGTCTACGACGATATGGATCGGACCAGAAGGTGGTTTTACGGAGCAAGAGTTGATGTGGCTGTTTGAACGTGGTGCCGAGCACCGAAGTTTGGGAAGCCTCGTGTTAAAGGCAGACACAGCGGCGGTTGTTGCCACTGCGCTGAGTTTGAGTCACAGTGAATCAATCTAGGTACAGTTTTACTGTGGGGGTATCCTCAACGGTATAGAGCAATAAACGGATATGTATACACATGAACAAATATGACGGTTTTGAATCATCACAAAAATGGGAGCGATCAATGTGGAAAGAATTGATGTTGGTGTCGTTGTGTCTGGCATGTGTGAATAAAGACACCGATTCAACCAATGTAAATGAGGGTGCTGAAGACAGCGCTTTGATAGAAGATACATCGATGGATCAATATAAAATGGTCTATTGTGAAGAATATGCAATGCGATGTGACGTATATCCGAGTGTCGAAGATTGCGAGGCCGAGTTTGACACTTGGTTCTCAGAGGACTGTGTGATTGCAGACAAAGAATCGTTTGATGCCTGTGCCGATTGGTTGTTTTCGCTCGACTGTAGCACAGAGGGATGGATTTCCGAATGTGATGAGTTCTATACTTGTCCAGATTGAAGGTATTGAGTCGATTGGATTCAAAATCTGAATCTGTGTACAAGAAAAAAGAGCACCGTTTAACGATACTCTTTTGGAGATGTATTGAAAAGTACCTGAAGAAGAACAGTTTTTTCTGTATCTTGTTTTCTCGTATTTTCTGTACGTATTTTCTTTATGTGTGCTTACAAACTGCGAACATATGCAATAATATTACCGATGTCAGTGTCCGTTAAATCTGGGAAAGATGGCATGTATCCTTTTCCATTTTGAACGACGGCAACGAACGTTTCATCAGATTTGTCTTGTATGTTTGGTCCAGACATTCCTGTGGCATCAGCACCATGACATCCCATGCAATTGTCTTCAAACAACGTTTTGCCCAATTCTTCTGGGGAAACATCATTTGGGGTATCTGTATCATCGGTATCGTCTGTGTCGGAAGTATCGTCTGTGTCGGAAGTATCCTCTGTGTTGGAAGTATCTTCTGTATCTGCGATATCAGAAGTATCATCGGTATCGTCAGTCGTTGCTGTATCTTCAGACTTGTCTCCACAGGCAAGTGTGAAGCTCAATAGTAGGGGTAATAAACGGTGCATAGTGTCTCCTTGCTCGTTAAATGTAGATTCAGTATACCACAATGAGATATTTCTATGAAATGAATACAGTGCTATTTATCATAGTATTTCTATATTTAAGAGACGCACCTATGTCAGACAGAGAGTATATGAGATCTCCTGACAACAACTCGATTCATACAAAGATGTTCGGTTTGTTATTGTCTACGTCTCCATCCCAACAATGGCAACAATGGCAATAACCATGCGGCTGACGAACTGGAAGAACTACAACCATCGGTTGGTGTAGCAACTGTTTCAATCAACGCAGGTGGAATTGGTGAGGCATAGACAGAGATCTCATCAAAAACCCAGTCTTGGTTTCCATCTTCATCTGTTACGAGAACATATAGAGAGAAGGTTTGTCCCTCACCAGAAACAGTGTCTGGTGCTGTCCATGTAATGGTTTGAGCGTTTAAATCAGAGATAGAAGTATGTCCGGCTGCTTCCAATGAAGAATCTTCTTTCCATTCGTACATGATGTCTTGTCCGTCTTGTTCATGAACAAAGACATTCATTGTGGTACTTTCACCAACTGAGATTGCACGTGCATCCATTTGGATTCCACCGATGATCACCGGCTTGGAGTCAATCGAAACACATCCTTCTTGTTCATCGCGAAGGTTGTTGCAATTGTTGTCAATACCATCACAGTATTCAATTGCAGCAGGGTGAATGTCTGGATTTCGATCGTTGCAATCGTTGTCTACTTCTGCAAAACCATCACCATCATCATCTGAAAGAGAAGTCTTCTCATCGACGGTGCCATCACAATCATTGTCTTTAAAGTCAGGTTGTTCTGGTGCACCAGGATAGGTCTCATTGTCGTTGTCATTGCAATCGCCATCTAATTCAGAAACGGAGTCGCCATCGTCATCGCCAGCGGGTGTTCGCTCATCGATTTGACTGTCGCAATCATTGTCAATACCATCGACCAACTCTGCAGCATTTGGGTATACGGTTGAATTGTTGTCGTCACAATCAATCAAATCTCCTTCTGTACCATATCCATCACCATCGTCGTCTGATTCTGGAAATGCTTGGCCAAAGAGTACTGTTGTTGAGGCAAATGCCTGCAGTTCAGCTTGGTCTGTTACCGTCACGACCCAAGTATCAATACCTGGGATGAGGTTGTCCACTGGTACTTCGACTTCCACATAGCCATTTTCAGCCGCGGCAGTACATGTATAGGAACCTGCACCCAATGTTTCAGATTTGACTTTACAAAAGAGGGTGTTCGCTGGTTGGTTTACATCGAACATACTCAATTCAAATCGCAACGGGTCACTACTGTTGTGAATATATCCAACGGGTGGGGATATCATAGTGACAGAAGGTGCTTCATTTGTGGGATCGTCACCGATATTTCCTTTTAGTCGAACTTCAACTTCTGGTGAGTCAACGTCGTCAGAAGGGATCATGATTTCACAGCTACGTCCACCCAAATCTGAGGGCATGAATGTGACTTCAAAGATAGTTCCGTTTTCTGAGGGGATGATTCCGTCGCTGTCCATGGCACTCGTATCGATAACAAATTCTTCGGGGTCACATCCTGAGCCAAGTTCAGGTGTTCCTACTGATAGGTCTCCATTACCAATGTTGTCGATCATGATTTGTTTGGTGACACTTTCACCTGTCCACCAGTGTCCGAAGTCCAATGTCCGCGGCGTAACCATGATACGACCAGTGCCCAGTTCAGAAGAACCACGTAATATAACGGTCTCTTTAAAATGAACGGGATCACGATAGAAGCTGGAAGTAAAAGCGGCTGAACTACCATCGCCTTCTTCAGGAGGTTCTTCGATGAACGATTCAATGTGGAAAGAGGCAAATGCATCTCCCACGATACTCGGAGAGAAGCCGACATCTACATTTAGACGACATCCCGGAAATAGAAGAAAGTCACCAGCCTCTAGATTTGGGGCCCAGTCCTCGGACTCTCGTATTTCCAGAACCGCTGGGTCGTCACAGATAATGGTCTCAGGATAGTAGATGAGTGCAAAACTGCTTTCAAACCCTTCTGTTTCCAAGACTATCGGATGAAGTCCCATTGGAAGTTCACCTTGATTGCTGATGGTGATGGTTCGATATTCAGCTGTTCCCCAGTCCACATCTCCAAAATTAATATCTGTATTGGATATGGAAATGGTCGGCAGAAGTGTTTCGGTTTGCGATACTTCAGTCTGACACGCGGTTCCCAAAAGAAGAAAGGGTAATAAGTTCAAGGTTTTGAACATGGACATCTCCGTCATAATCGAGAAACTGGTAAACAGTGTATGGTTTGAAACCATTTGCTGTACATCAAAGGGAATTCTACTAAGAACTCTACCTCTTAAGTGTACACTTTTTTGGAACGCGATGCAAGGTTAAGACTGTTCGATATTATTTCGTCATAACATGTAAGGCCATCGGAAGGATACCGAACGATGCTGGTAAGAATCCTGAAAGCTCACCATCTAGATCAATTTGTACTTTTGTTCCACGTCGACTGGCCGCTTCAAGGTGGTGTATCTGACCGACAACAGCCCCTTCCACCTTGTGGATCTCGTCTTTGTAGAGCTTTGGTAAATGAACGAGTTGTGATGGGACAGAAAGATTTGGAAGAGCACGAAGGTGCAACTGTCCATCGCCGAGTGCAGTTTTGGGTGCAACTCGCATGCCTCCACCACAAAAGGAGGCATTGGCTATGAAGCAACTGAGTAGTTCTCCAGTCCATGTCTGTTCTGTTTGCTCTGGTGTTGTCCATTTCATCTGTACAGTCGGGGCTCTGTAGGTAAATGTTGTGTGTAACGTCGCATTTAAAAATGTTAATCGTCCACCCAGTCGTTTGCTCCAGCGATTGCTTTTGTCTACGACTTCTCCATTGGCTCCAAACCCAGCAACATTCACAAAGTATCGTTGTTCAGAACCACTTGGGGTACTCACCTTGGCTTCTCCGATATCAATCTGTTTGCGGTTACCATTCTTCGCAATGGCGATCGCTTGTTGAATATCTTTGGGTACATTCAGAGAACGGCGAAAATCTCCACCTGTTCCAAATGGAATAACGGCGAGTGTTGGCCGTTTATCTGCATCAATTGTCATTAAGCCATTGACAACTTCATGACACGAGCCGTCTCCTCCAACGGCAGCAACCATGGAAAAGTTTTCTTCAGCAGCCTTTCTTGCCAGTACAGAAGCGTGTTTGGGACCTTTGGTTTCCCAGATGACCCAGTGATCAAAATGGGCTGCAAGTGCACGGGCAATGTTGTTCTTTTCACGACCCGCTTGACCGTTTCCAGCAGTAGGATTGAGGATAGCGCAAATGGATGAGTTGGACATATCAAGATCTGTGATGAGGGTTGAATGTGTAGGTGTATCTTTTTTGGTCAAAAGTGTCGATTGAAGGAAAGGGTTCGATAACGAGTATATTCTTGGGCTGACTTAGATAAATTGGATTGAAAGTCAGACATCGTGTGCTAAATGAGATAGATCAAAGACAGTTACCAAGTTTGTTTTGGAGGTCCGATGTCCTTTCCCAGTTTGCGTATCGAATCCACTCAGTTGTCTGCGCAAGGTTCGTTCGCTGAGTCTCAAGCGAGTTTTTTGTCTCCGGATTCTGCTTTGATTGAAGAGTTGGATGATTTGTTGAAGCAGCACAATGTTGGTGTGGTGGCTCATTTCTATATGGACGCAGAGTTACAAGGTGTTTTGTCGGCGTGTTCGCATCCGCATATTTTTGTTGCTGATTCGCTATTGATGTCAGATCACGCAGTAACAATGGCAGAGGCTGGTGTATCTTCTATTGTCGTTTTGGGTGTTGATTTTATGAGTGAGAACGTCCGTGCTGTGTTGGATGCTGCAGGTCATGAAACTGTACCGGTATATCGAGTGGATGAACGGGAGATTGGATGTTCTCTTGCAGAAGCCGCTCAAAGTCGGATGTATCAGGCATGGTTACAAAAATGCAGTGAGTTGGAAAACGCGTTGCACGTTGTGTACATCAACACCTCTTTACGATCCAAAGCCATTGCCCATCAATTTTTACCAACCATTACTTGTACATCGTCCAATGTATTGCAAACGATGTTGCAAGTGAGTGCTGAAAAGCCGGAAACCCAAATCTGTTATGGGCCGGATACGTATATGGGTCAAAATCTTGAAGTGATGTTGAAACAAATTGCTCAGTTGGAGGATGCGGAGATATCTGCTGTACATCCAAGTCATACTCGAAAGAGTATTCGACGATTGCTGTCTCAATATAGATACTACAAACACGGAAATTGTGTTGTTCACCATATGTTTGGTGGAAGTGTTGTCGACAAAGTGGCTACCGAATATGCACATGCCTATCATACTGCCCACTTAGAAGTTCCAGGAGAGATGTTTGAATTGGCGGTAACTGCTCAGAATGCTGGTAGAGGTGTGGTGGGATCAACATCCAATATTTTACAGTTTATTCTTGGTAAAGTGGATGAGAGTACACAAACCTCAGATCCAACGGTCATTCCTGTTGTTCTAGGAACTGAGGCCGGAATGGTGACCGCAATTGTACGAAAAGTACAAGAAAAACTTCAGCAAGCCAATCGTTCTGATATTGCAGTGGAGATCATTTTTCCGGTTGCGGCAGATGCGGTAGCACAAGATGATGATTTTGGAATAATTCCAGGTGTTGCAGGTGGTGAAGGTTGTTCTACTGCTGGAGGATGTGCAACCTGTCCTTTTATGAAGATGAATACACTCGATGCACTCATGAATGTGGTTTCCAAAACAGGTAACCTGGAAATTTTACAAAATTTTGAACCCGAAAAGTACGCAGAAAAATTAGGTGGACGTACTGTTGCAGAGGTGGGCGGCGAGCCGATTCTCTTTATGCGTCATTTTCAACGCCATGGCAAAATGAGTGATAGGCTGTTGAGTCTGATTGGATAGTCTATTCTTGTAAATGAAAAGGATGATAGGAACTCATTGGGTCATCATAAGCCAAGATAGTTGATGATCGAGTATTGAAGATTGATTGTTTATGTTTTCTTTACAGGGTTTAAGTTGATCTACATAGAGCGTTTTTGTAGAAAATCCATCCACTGTTTTACCCAGATGTGCCGTGCAAGTCTTGGAGTATACCATTCAAGCCACAAGAGCATTCGGACATAGAATGGAAAGATTATCCATTGTTTGTTTCGTTGTACTTGCTGTACGATTCGTTTGGCGGCCTCTGTGGCAGTCATCATGTTTTGGGTGTTTGGCAGAATATTCTGTTTGACGACTTGATTGTATTCAGCATGTTCAAACAACTGTGTTTGAATAAAGCCAGGACAAACAAGGTGTACATCAACGCCTGTATTGTGCATTTCGACAGAGAGGGTTCGTGTAAATCCTATGAGAGCATGCTTTGTAGTGGCATAGGCAATTCCAGATGGTGCCGGTAGGAATCCAAACATACTCGAAATATTGATGATTTTGCCCCGTCTACGAAGAGTCATTTGCTGTCCAATTGCTGTACTGAGTACAATACTTCCAAGTAAATTGACCGACAAAAGGTTTTCCCACTGTTCAGTCGAGATATCGAATGTCGAACTGGTCAACGTGACTCCTGCACAATTAATCAACCAATCAATGGCCAGAGACTTTTGTAGTGTATTTACCCAACTTGTTAATGCATCGGTATCGCTGATATCTTGTTGATGAATTGTACATTGGCCACCCAAGGACTGTATTTGGGCTTGAGTTTGTGCAAGTCCGATTGCTGAAATATCGAGTAAAATTAAGTTGGCATCATCGTTTACAAGTTCGATGGCCAAGGCTTTTCCCAATCCTGAAGCCGCCCCTGTAATGAGAATGTTTTGTCTAGACATTGTTATTTTGTAACCGAAAATGGATGGTGTATGTGATTAAAAATGTATGATTGAGATCAAGTTTATCGTATCCTATTGAGCACTGTTAAGGAGGTTGTATGAAGATATGGACGCATTGGAGAAAAATATTCTTAGGCCTATTGGTATTGCCGATCGGTTGTGTGACCACTGCTCATACTCGTTCGATGTTGTCTAAGGGAAATCAAACGAAGGTGGTTGGTGACAAACTGGAAGCGACGCGTTCGTTACCTCCATTTGGAAAAGGATATCGAACATACAGTTATTTTGGTTCAGCATTGGGGCGTCAATATGCACACCACAAAGTGATTGCTACATTGGAGAATGCCTTTGCCAATTTGCATGAAACGACGGGGCAGACCTTTGATATAGCAGAGATTGGTGCTCGTCATGGCGGTGATTTTAGACCTCATTTTACCCATAAAAAAGGAATGAGTGTAGATATTATGACTCCGATGAAGACCGAAAAGGGTCCTGCTCGGTTGTCGACGGGGCCGCTGACGTTATGGGGGTATTGTTGGCACATCGATTCCAAAGATCATCATTTAAATGGTGTAAAGTGGGATGTGACCAAAAATAGTAAATACCCACACTTGTGTCCGACAATCCAGTGGAAGTCAGAAAAAGAAGTCGATTTTGAGGTCATGCGGACGATGATTTTGGAACTGAAGAAAGAGTCTAAGAAGTTGGGTGGCAAGATTTCTTTTGTAATCGTAGCCCCTTCTTTTGTTCCATATTTAAAAGGGCTGGGTGTGAAGATTAGTACTAGAGCATCTTTGACACATGATGATCACATTCATGTAGACTTTATATTTTAGTCGTGACATTTTATGACACCCCATATGGAAGTCTATTGATATGACTCAGCCCTTTGTATGATAGAATTTATACACTGGAGTATAGTTGTGATGAAGCAACTGACATGGGCTAGCAAACGATAGTCATTGGTCATTGGTTATTGGCCATTGTGCTCGAATGTGAACAGTATCTATTGGAGTAGCAGAATGAAGATTGGTTTGTCAGCGATGGTTTTATTGTGTGTGGGCTGTGCTTCGACACACAAAGATGTCGGTATGGTTGTTGGTGCTTCGGCTACAGCCGAGCCTCATGTAATATGGACGCGTCCCTTAGAAGTGGGTTTTGAAATGGGTCGATACATTGAAGCGGAGTCATCGACTAGTCGTTTGTTTGGATGCATTCATTTGAGTGGTGATGCTGTGCAGAAGAAAACGCATGTTTCAATGATGGGACTGCAAAACGAGTTGTCCAATGGATCCAAAATGGCTGTTGCCAAAGCGGTGAAAGAAAATAATGCAGATGGGATGTACATTCTATTCATTGAAGAAGACAGTCAATGGTCTGGTTTGGTAAAAGAAACCACGACGACTGTTCGTGGGCGCGCATTGAAACTGGAAGATTTTGGATCTGTAGATCAACAGAGAGCGACTGAAGTTCGTATTGAGAAGGCTGGTTCGGTACAGGAGGCGGTACGATGATTGGAGTTGGACTTGCATCGCTTTTGATTCCGACGGCATTCGCCGGAAATCCAGATCCCACTATTGAACGCTTGGAAAGGCTTGAACGGGCTTTGCAAATTGAAGACTGTGCATATGCGGTTGAAGAATTGGAGCATCTGAATTTGTCTTTTAGCAATGTTCCATTTCGATATGCTTTACTGGCAGAAGGGTATTTATGTGTTGGAAAACCCGATAAGGCACAGCTTGCAGTGAGCGAGTTTGATAGGTTGGGTGGAAATCCAAATCAATTAAGTATGCGTGTACAAGAATATTGCGCGTTGCAAGAATGTGCTGTTGATCCTGTATTGGTGAAGCCTGTTGTACAACAGCTGGTTTCAGAAAACACCAAAAAGGACACAGATGGGTCTTTAGAAACTGTCTTAGAACCAAAGATTGAACCAAAGATTGAACCAAAGATTGATTCTGTGGTGTCCAACATAGATGCATCTTCCACAGAGGATAACAGTGTAGAACCGAGTGTTTTGACAATGGATGCAGTCGTTGGTGAGTCGGTGTCGACAGAGGTGTCTGCAGTTGTGTCTGAAGAACAGGTTTCCAGTCCTACACCTTCAGAAGACATTGGTGACGTTCGAATAGAACCATTGGGATCGTCTTTGATGTCTCCTGCAGAAGAGGTGAATCAAGAAGATAGTCCCGAAGATAGTCCCGAAGATAGTCCAGAGAATGCGACACTCGACAATCAATCTACAGACTCTGAATCTATTTCAGACTCGAATAGTATAGAGATGGGTCCGGAACCTATGGTGCATTCCATAGAAGATATCAATGGAATGGTTGTGGATGGACAGTGTGGAGATGCCGCTGCTGCAGGAGCAAATCTCATCGTGACAGAACCCGAGAGTGCGTTGGCATACATGGCTTTTGGTGATGCATTGGCTTGTTACCCAGAAGGTAGTGGAGATGTATTTGCTGCTTTTGACGCATGGATTATTGCAAAATCGTTGGCGAAGACACAGCAATTGGACTGGCGGCCG
>Ga0115559_1001684_pt1 | contig 14500 bp, 8 predicted proteins | sample COGITO_mtgs_1105_3_FD_87281 | JGI IMG/M metagenome (GOLD analysis project Ga0115559, IMG submission 87281) | Pelagic marine microbial communities from North Sea - COGITO_mtgs_110506 | ecosystem: Environmental > Aquatic > Marine > Epipelagic | place: Germany:Helgoland, sampling site Kabeltonne... | reverse complement strand
TATTAGGAATTATAACATTTACTAATTGATTGCTCATAACAGCTTGCTCGCCAACATGGAGAAGGCTTTCAGGCATTTCTATATTTTGCAGTATATTATCAGCGAAGGCCCTTCTGCCAATCGAAATCATATTGTTAGGGATTATTATATTTTCTAATTTATTGCTCGCAAAAGCTTGCTCGCCAACATGTAGAAGGCTCTCAGGCATGATAAGACTGCTAATATTTGTGCCATAGAAGGCCCTTTTTCCAATACTTGTTACGTTATAGCCATTAATTTTTTCAGGTATAACTAAATCATGAGGGCAAGCTGAAAAACATCTTGTTATTGACACATTATTTCCATCAAGAATATAAACCCAATTGTCATTTTGAAATTGAAGATCTCCGGCACAATCAACAACTGTTGCCCCTGAAATATTACCTTCTAACTGAAAGATAGCTTCTGTCCACCCTACGGTTCCTCCGCAATAAGTTATTAAGGTCTGGTTGGACCCCTCTGCAAAAACATTACTTTCATTAATAAGTGGCCTATCACCCAAAAAGTGCACAGTCCTTAATAAATTGTCTGCGAATGCTTTATCTCCAATGCTGATCACTCCTTTGGGTATTATCACGTCAGTAAGCTTATTGCCATAGAAGGCATAGGCACCTATATTAGTAACCCCTTCGGGAATATGGACATTTAACAGAGCCGTTGTGTATGTTCCTCCCCAGTTGTCCAAGTCACTCTTAAAGGCGTAACTGCCAATATCTTTTAGACCATTACCAAGAGTTAAACTTTCTAATGGATTTACAGCGAAGGCGCCAGCTCTTATTGTAGTAACACTATCGGGTATCGTGACTGTTCTAAGCGTATTCCCCCAAAAGGAAGATTCACCTATGTATTTAATTGTATTAGGGATGACAACCTCCTGATAAGGGCAACTATCACCGTCGAATGCATCCTTTCCAATAGCTCTTACAGTCAATCCATCAATGCTTTCAGGAATAGTTAAAACCCCTCCTTCGCAAAGCTCAGCGGTTGACGTAATCATGGCATGATCTGATATGGCTATATATCTAAAGCCATCACTTTCAACACCTTCGGCATATCCACCAAATAAATCATAAAGTTCGTCAGATGTACTTAAACTACTTTGATTTATTACGCTTTTGATTCCCATGTTATAAAAGCTTTTGTTAATTCTGGTTACACTAATCCCATCAATAGATTCAGGAAAAATAAGTTCAGAGGAGCAGGGTCCAGAGCAGTCAATAATCATTGCAGCGCCAGAAATTAAAATATATTTCCAAGAACCGCTAACATACCCAGGGTTCCCATGGAAAGCACTTGCCGCGATCCAAATTTCACCGGATTGAATATACACATCGGTTAAAAGGTTTTCCTTAAAAGTCCATCCCTCTATCCTGGTAACATTCTCTGGAATCGTTACACTAGATAATCTATTTCTGTAAAAAGCACCCATCCCAATGCTGGACACACTGTTAGGAACAGTAAGGTTGGTAATTTGTTGATCGCGAAAAGCCCATGCGTCAATACTTATTACACTATATCCACCTATAGATTCAGGAATGATTAGATCAGCAGGGCATGTATTAGAACACCCATTTATTGTTGCCGTTTCGTTGTTGGAATGGACACTGTAGCGCCAAACACCATTGTCATCTAGAGCAATACTGTTGACCGACAAAAACAAAAAACCTAAAAGGCACAGCTTTCTAATTAATGAGCCTGCGAATAAAGCTCTTAAAGGCCTCATGTTATTTTGATCCATTTTCATATTCCGTTTCATAATCCGTCCCATTTAAACCTATCCCCTAGACCCTATTAACCTTGTATACATGTGGTAAATATATAAAGGGTTACTCATCAAGCATCATGGACCCACCTAGAAATAGGCTTGCAGGCTACGCTTAAATATTTACAAATGTATAATATCTGATTGTAAAGGACGTAGCTAATCTTTCAGTCTCCATTAGCTAGAACCTGAGTAGAGGGAGTTCATTAGCGTCTGTAAGCTAAATTTTCGTGATGGACAACAAGTGGGATTGGATACGTTTTACATTCTGCATTTAAATACTGGCATGGGCTCTTAGCTGTATAACCTTTTTCTCAGGTTCTCCATAGGCATAGTCACTGTAATGCTGCATCATGACTCTGCGTTTACTCAGGAGATTACCCTGTTGATAAGCAGCTTGAGCTTTATCCTTGAGCTTATGGGATAGCGCGAACTCAGCAATCTCTCCATTAAATGTTGTTTCATTGGCTATGTATGTACGAAATGTTGTTCGAAAACCGTGAGTACTTATATCTCGACCAATCTCATCCTGCCATGATTCTTTTTTTTGCATTCTTTTTAAAACAGACGACATACCAGCCTGGGATAGATGCTTTCCATTGGATATATTTGGAAAAACATAGTCACTAATTTTATGCTCGTTTAACGTTGATAATAATGCCACTGCTTGATCGGTAAGTGGAATGGTATGCGCAATCTTTTTCTTCATTCGTATAGCCGGAATAGTCCATATACGCGTATCCAGATCAATTTCATCCCACTTTGCTCCAAGCACCTCGCTAGTTCTATTAGCATGTAAAACACATATTTCTAAAGCTCTTGCGCCCATACCGTCCATTCCGCGGAGTTGAGTCATAAACGCAGGAAGCTGTTCGTAAGGTAGTGAGGGGTGATGTCGATTTTCTTCGGGAGCCCTTGCATCCTTAGCGGCCTTTGGGGAATCAAACAGATTACTTAAATGATCTCTCCACAAAGCTGGATTCTCTCCAGCTCTCAACTTGAGAGTCTTAGCACGGCTTAATACAGCTTCAATACGCCGTCTTACACGATCAGCTGTTTCTGTTTTTGTGTACCATATCGGCTTGAGGATTGCGTAGACGTGATCTGTGTCAACTTCTGAAACGGGTAGATTCCCAATAACGGGGAATGCATACTGCCTTAAGCTGCTCTCCCACTGATCTGCAGTCGTCTTGCTTGTCCATCGATGTTTCTTAGCGTCTATAGTCTCGAGCGCTATCCTCTCAAATGTAGCGTCTTCAAGTTTTCTGGCTTTGCTTAATTCTTTTAACCGCTTTTGTTTTTCAAGGCTCTCTAATTGCTCCTCTTCTTTAGGGTCTATGCCATTTTTTACTTTTGCCTTTAATTTGATCGCCCGTGCTCTAGCATTAGCAAGCGTATTAGTTACGGAATTGAATGCCTGCAGGCCCTTCTTTTTTGCCTTTCCATTAATCATATAGCGGAATATGAAAACATTTGAGCGGCCTTTTATTTGGAGATACAAACCATCACCAAGAAAATGAAGTTTCTCTTCTTTGGATGTAATTATTTGGTTTAATTCGCTAGCAGTAATCTTTTTTGCCATCTTGATTAATTCCTTCATGTTTAAGCCCCGTAAAGCAGCCTTTCACAGACTTTATTCCTCTGCCGCCGGATGTGAGGCTCGCCCGTCAAAACCCCTCTTAAAGCGCTATAAGGCGATTTCTAGGTACAAAATTAGGTACAACAATGAAAGAGTATGCCACAGTGTAGTATAAGTCAATAGAATACACTAATCTTTACAGGCTATATATAGTATGGGATACAGAGGTTAATATAACGATATCATAAGACAGTAAAAGATATGAGTCACTCGGTCTATCCCACCGCCATATACAATAATTAAACCTCTGTTTTTACAGGGGTTTTTTTATGCCTGGTGATTTTTAGATCAAATAGGTACAAAACTAGGTACAAACTTACATCCCCTTAGAATATTTATACACTCAAATCCCAGCATTTCTTCATCTCAATATTCTCCTAATCCTGAATGATTCACCTCTAAATTTAGATAGTTTTTGCAAGCCGCAATGATTCCCCAAAAAAATAACTGAAGGTGAGTAATTCTATTGCAACACAGTACTACCTCTAAATAAGATGCAGTGGAGTTTTTGAATACCAAAGCGCGCAAATGGAACATTTCTTAGGATAAAAAAAAGCCCTGAAATTAATCAAGGCTCTTTAATTTAGTCATCGGTTCGAGCCGATATCTAAAATTTTGTGCCACCCATCAAGGTCAACACGGAACAATATTATTCCCTCTGTTGATCAAATACAAATGTATTTTTTCCAGATAGGAATTATGAATGAAATCAATTAATAGCCCTAGACGCCTTCTTCGCTGTACTCAAGTACAAAAAATAATCCCATTTTCACGCTCCTATATATACGAGCTCATGGCTCAAGGACGCTTCCCTGCCTCAGTTAAACTAATACCTGGTGGTAGAGGTGTTGGCTGGTGGGAGCATGAGATTCACGCACTTGCAGAACAGCGGCATCAAGAGACTCGTGGAGGTGACATCCATGAGTAAGTTTAATCCTATAGCTCGATATCTTAAGAATCCAAGCTCCAGAACCCTGGCCGTGAATGCCAAATGCGCTGAATGTGTTGGCTGTTCCCCTACCCACCTAGAAAAGGGTTTTAAGGAGTCTATTTCGGACTGTACAAGCTACTCCTGCCACTTACGTCAGTTTCGTCCTTATCAAGCTGAAAAGTCTCTCAACAGCCAAAAAATCGCTGTTCAGAACCTACTAAGCTAAGGGGGCTAAACTTTGACAATTCTTAATCTTCGATATGTAGATTACTCAGTTGGTGCATATGGACGCGCTAAAGCCGATGGTATAACTCTTCAATTTATCTGTGATGAAACAGGAGAAATCTACCACTCTTTTTTTAATGTTAATCGCTCAAGAAGAAGGGACACCAAAAAATATAAAAAAGGTTCAATTTTGCCAGGAAAAAGGTTCTGGGTTACAGAAAGACATAAGTTTTTCAGCTTCTGGCGTAAGACATGCGAATTACCTTCACCATCACGAGGGTTAACGTCGTTTCATGATTGTATGGGAAAGTTAAAATCGATTACATTCCAAGCTGAGATTCTCAATGGTAAGCGTTTGGTTAAAGATACGTTAATGCCAATGGATTTGTCACCCAAACTAGAACCAGCAGATAATTCTCTGATAAATATCCGACAACCTCCCGACAAAACACTGATAAAAGGTCCCGATAAGAATATCCCAAAATATCAGTATGGTAGTGACATGCAGCAAAATGTAGCTACGTGTAAAAATAACCACGATATAAGTAAACAAGTAAAGACGTATACAAGTAACCCTACAAGCCCCCCTAAACCCTATATAGAAGGGACGTTAAATACACCAGACCAAACCAATGAAGAATGGTTGGCTGAATATGATGAAGGGTAAAGGAAGGTATGTGGTTATTTGTTTTAAGGCATTATTTTTCGATTTCATAGCGCCTGCTTATAAACATAAAAAGGCAGCATATTGCCCCCCCCCATCCCCGAAGGTCGATATTCTGTGGATGTATATGTCTAGCGCAAAAAAAATTGGCTAAAAAGTGCTCAAAGTACCTTTAACAGACAAATTAACTTAAGTTGAGTGAATGAAACGCACTTATAAACTGAAATTAATCCCAATAATATCAATCAGTTAGAAATTAAGTGGTATTTTTGATTTGAATGAACTGTAACCTGCTGTTTTATATAGAATTTTTTTCGCCTTATATACCATGAAAGTAAAAAGGACTTAACTTGATCAGCGATTGAAGTGCTATTTGAAGAGGAATTAATATTTTGTAACTTTAAAAGGGGCCAATATATGCACCCCTAATGAATTACAGTTTCTTTAAAGCTCTGGAATAAGCGCCTCGAGATAGGCCTCAATCTCCTCTGAGCTTGTTCTTGTGGCGTCATCCGATACTGCACCATTGGTGAGGGCATCTCCTCTAAAACCGAACACATAACGCGTTATAAGCAACGTATCAGTTAGAGCATCAACTTCTCCATTACCGTCAATATCAAATAGGCTTGCTGACTGCTTACTTGGAACTAGTGGTAACTGGTCAATGCTATCAATGAGTCCATAACCATCATCTGTTACAACAATATCTTTAACCATAACAGTCTGATCTTGATCAACAATATACATCAGGAATGAGGAGTAAGTCGTGCCAGCAGCCTGGGCAGGGATCGTGACTGTATATTCCATCTCGGCTTCACCGACAATCAATACAGGGTCTAGATTAAATGCAGGATCAACATCGGGATAAGGTAAGCGCTCAAATCTGAAGTAGATGCTGGTATCGGCTCCGCCCACTGCAACCGCGGCCGTAAAGGTAATCGAGCCAGCGTTATCAAAAGTAAACGGATAGACATCAACATTCAGGTTAGTAAAGCCAGCCCAATCTTCTGTGCCAGATGGGTAAGTATAAGTAGAGGTATGCTCTTTAAATATTGCACCACCAAATGGTTCAATCATTTCGATGGAAGCAGGTTCAGCAGTGCCACCGTCAGTAGTTGCGCCGTCAGTAGTTGCGCCGTCAGTAGTTCCGCCGCCCGAACCATCAGTGCTAACACTATCATCGTCTGAGTTTTCGTCTTCAGTAGAATCTCCATTGCCAGCATTTGGATTTGCATCGACCTTAAGATTAGGCGCATTGGTTTGGCCATGTTGATTATCACCCCAGCAAGCCAGACTCGAGCCGTTTAATGCGCAGCTATGGGTATACCCGAGCGAAAGCTGAAGAGGGCTACTTAGGTTAGGGATATTGGTTTGCCCATAGTGATTATCTCCCCAGCAAACGAAACTTGTATTATCCAAAGCACAGGTATGTCGCCGACCAAGAAATACCTGACTAGGGTTGCTTAAATTAGGGACATCGGTCTGACCGTGACCATTGAGTCCCCAGCAAACTACGCCAGAATCATCTAGCGCGCATGTGTGTGAAGCTCCTGCCGATATATAGCTGGGATTACTTAAGTCAGGTACATTTGTCTGACCATGATTATTTGCTCCCCAACATGTGACGCCCGAATTATCCAGTGCGCAGCTATGGCTTCCCCCCGAAGATACTAGGACAGGACTATTCAAGTCAGGCACATTGGTCTGACCACTCCCGTTGAGTCCCCAGCAAATTACGCCAGAATCATCCAGCGCACAGCTATGGGAAGCCCCTACCGATACCAGGCTAGGGTTAATTAAACTGGGCACATCAACTTTAGCGCCTCCATTGTGACCCCAACAGACTACACCAGAATCATCAAGAGCACAGGCATGCTGACTGCCTGTTGATATCTGAGTGGGATTACTCAAATCGGGCACATTAAGCTGAGCATAGTTATTGCTTCCCCAGCAAATTACACCTGTATCATCTAATGCGCAGGAAAATAAATTCCCAGCCGATATTTGGTAATCCGCTACCAATGGATCCCGACTATTTTCAACTTCCCAATTGTCTGGAAGGCCATCATGATCTGTATCAACCTGCTTTGGTGATGTACCTAGAGTAAATTCCTGAGATGCCGTTAAGCCGTCATTATCAGCATCTGAATTTGCATCTGAGTCTTCATTTTTATTTAAATTATTGGCATCTTCATATTTATCAGGCATGCCATCAAAATCCGTATCCTTGGAATAATATGGATCAAGTGGATAGCTATCAAGGGCATCAAAAACACCATCACCATCACTATCTGAATCAGCCTTCGGCTTGGTTCGCCTAATAAACTCCTGCAGTGCAACAATGCCATCGCTATCCTGATCACTATTTGCATCAGCGGGATTCAATGGATTTAAGTCATAGAGAACTTCCCAAGAATCAGGCATACCGTCGGAATCTGAATCGGCAGAATATCGACTATCAAGTGGATATAGATCTCCTGTGTCATCGACACCATCATTATCATCATCTGTATCAGCATTATTGCCGACACCATCGCCGTCAGTATCAAGCCATTCTGCAGAGTCAAAAGGAAATGTATCACTTCGAATATTAAACCCATCACCGTCTGGATCTATCATAAGGTTAGGCACATCGGGCGAACCATAATCATGGAGACCATTGCGACCCCAACAAACCACACCCGAATCATCTAACGCGCAGGTATGATCACCATTGACCAATACCTGTGTAGGGTTACTAAGAGGAGGTACATCTGTCTGGCCATATTCGTCCCAACCCCAACATACAACACCCGAATCATCCAAGGCACAGGCATGTGATGATCGAGCAGATATCTGAGTAGGATTACTTAAAAAGGGCGTATCGGCCCTACTTATCTCTCTATTTTCCCACCTACCCCAACATACAACACCTAAATCAGTCAGTGCACAGGTATTTTCGTACCCAAGGGCTAACTGTGAAGGATTACTTAATCTAGGAACATCAACCTGACCAGATTGATTGCTACCCCAACAAACTACGCCGCTATCATCCAACGCACAGGTATGATTACTTCCAGTCTCTACCTTGGAAGGATTTGTTAAGCTAGGCACATCAATCTGACCAAATTGATTGCTACCCCAACAAACTACGCCGCTATCATCCAATGCACAGGTATGATTACTTCCAGTCTCTACCTTGGAAGGATTTGTTAAGCTAGGCACATCAATCTGACCAAATTGATTGCCACCCCAACAAACTACGCCGCTATCATCCAATGCACAGGTATAACTCGAGGTTGTCGATACCTGAATGGGATTAATTAAATTAGGTACATTTTTTGAGTGATACGTATTATCTCCCCAACAGACCACACCAGAATCATCAAGCGCACAGATGTGGCTCCATCCTAAGGACACCTGATAATCAGCTATCAGTGGATCACGCCCATTTTCAACTTCCCACCCGTCCGTCAATGTATCCCTATCTGAGTCATTCATGTCAGGTAAAGTTTTCAAATAGTATTCTTGCAATGCTGTCAATCCATCTCCATCGATGTCTGAACCTGCATCAGCCTGATTACACCTATTAAGGCCATAGCGATCTTCCCATGCATCGGGCAGATGATCATTGTCACTATCATTGGGATTTGAAGGGTATAAACCGTTTTCGTCGAGACCTGGATTACAGTCGTTGTAAGTGTCAGAGTTATTGCCAATACCATCTAAATCTGTATCTGCCCACTCGTTTGGATTATCGGGAAATAAATCTGCATTATCACCAACACCATCAAAATCTGTATCCTCCGATTCAGAGATATCTAGCGGAAAGATGTCCTTCGGATTGCTCACACCATCGTTATCGGGATCAATCACAAGACTTGGCGCATCGTTTTCAATTCTACCCCAACAAACTACACCAGAATCATCCAATGCGCAGGCATGATCCTCTCCTGCAGAAACCTGGTAAGGATTACTTAAGCTTGGCACATCAACCTGACCAAATTGATTACTACCCCAACAAATTACGCCACTATCATCCAATGCACAGGTATGATTAATCCCTAACGTTATCTGTCTGGGGTTATTTAAGCTTGGTACAGTTGCTTTTCCGTAATCATCGTAACCCCAACAAACCACACCTGTATCATCCTGCGCGCAGGTGTGATGGTAACCTGCTTCTACCCGGGTAGGATTGCTCAAACTGGGAGTTTCAGGTAGACCGTTAGCATCATAAATACCCCAACAAACCACACCTGAATCATCTAATACGCATGTATAAAAGCTCCCTACCGATACCTGAGTGGGGTTGCTAAAATTAGGCATCTCATCCATAACGCGACCCTCACTTGAACAACTATGATTATCGTTATCATCGTAGCGACAGGTGAAGCTAGGACCCCAACAAACAAGCCCAGAATCATCCAAGGCACAAGAATGATTAGCCCCTACTGACACCTGAGTAGGATTGCTCATACTAGGAGCATAATTCCCACGGGATTCCCAACAAATCACACCCGTGGAATCCAGTGCGCAGATGCCCGAGCGCCCAACCGATATCTGAGTAGGATTGTTAAGATTAGGCACTCCGGGCCCAGTTCCATGGGACCTCCAACAAGTAACACCCGAATCATCAAGCGCGCAACTATTCGAGCTCACCGATATCTGGTAATCCGCGATTAGAGGGTTACCTCGATTTTCAAGCTCCCAAGCATCAGACAGACCATCAAGATCTGTATCAACCGCTAGGGAAGATAAACTGACAAACAATAAGCTCAAAAAGCTCAGCCTTTTAACTAAAGAACCAGCGAATAGAGCGCCAAGAGTCCGCATGTTACTTTGATCCATTTTCATATTCCGTCTCATCTAACCTAATCCCCTAGAACCTTATAATATTGTATACATATGATAACGATATAAAGGCTTACTCATTAAGCATTATGGAGCCACCTAGAAATAGACAACCAAGCTACGTTTAAATTATTTACAAATGAATAATATCTGTATCAAAAGGAATTAGCCAGCCTTTCAGCCTCCATTAAAGCAAAGCTGGGTAAAGAGACTTCATTAGTTTCTCTAACCTAAATTATCGAGATGGACAATAAATGGTGCTGGACAAGCAAAGCCCTTCGCATTCAATTACTGGTGTGGGCTCTTAGCTGTATAACCTTTTTCTCAGGCTCTCCATAGGCATAGTCACTGTAATACTCCATAACAAGTCTTCGCTTTTCCATGAGATCGCCCCTCCGGTATGCCCGCTCAACCGCATTACCTGCAGTGTGCGCCAAAATCATCTCAGCGGTATCTCTATCGAAATCTGTTTTCTCTGCTATGAAATCACGCATTGTCGACCTAAACCCATGGACAGTAATTTTCTTTCCAAAATCATCTGACCAATCTCGGTCTTTTCTCATTCGCTTTATTACCGAATCCATTCCAGCATTAGATAAATAATTTGTGGAACGAGTATTTGGAAATACATATTCAGAAATTCTATGCTCACTAAGCATTAAAAGTATCTCCATTGACCGTCCACTCAAAGGCACTATGTGCGGCTTTTTAGTTTTACCCAATCGACCAGTATCTACTGGAATTGACCATTGCCGCTTCTCAAAATCAAACTCACACCACCTGGCCTTACGTACTTCCGTTGTCCGATTAGCATTTAAAATCAGAAACTCTAAAGCTCTTGCAGCCACACCATCCCTCTTGCGAAGCTCGGCCATGAATTGAGGTAGGTCCTTATAACTTAGTGCAGCCAAGTGCTCTACCTGTCTATTCTGCGGTGTAGGAAGAGGTATCTCTAGGTTATCTTTATAGGTAGCTGGATTACCACTTGATCGAAGCTTGAAATAAATGGCCCTGGAAAAGATAGCTTCTATACGCTGGCGCAACTTCTTTGCCGTAGGATATTTCTTAACCCATATCGGACGAAGAATCTCTAATATATGGTCACTGTTTATTTCAGAAACAGGTAGATGCCCTATTATAGGGAACGCATATTGTTTCAAAGTATTGGTCCATTGTTGTGGTGACTTCGGATCAGTCCAGGATGAGGCTCTATCCTCTATCAATTCGTAGGCCACCTTCTCAAAGGTATTATCCCTCAGCCTATCGACCGCCTTAGCCTCTTCAGCTTGCTGACGCTTCAAGTCTAGCTTCCTCTGCTCTTCTGCCTTAGGATCGATACCCCGCTTGATTAGGACCCTGTATTCATCACATCTAGCTCTAGCCATTGCCAATGTGTTGTTTACCTTATGGTAGGCACCCAGACCTTTCATCTTGCGTTCGCCAAAAAAATCGTAAACCATACACCAGTTAGCTGTACCCGACTTAGTCATGTTGAGATAGAGGTTATCCCTACAAGAATGACGCTTAACCACACCCTGCCTAAGTATCTGATCGATTTCTTTCTGCGTTATCCGCTTACCCATAAACATTATCCCCTAGCTCCACAAGCCCTACACTCCGCTCTAAGCAACTCCAGCGCCACATCTGACGTCTTTACCCCTAACGTCTTAGAACACTTTAAAAGCTCCTTAAAGTTACATTTGAAGTTACATATTTGAATCAATATGCAGGAGTATAATACAGGACAGCATAAGAATGGTAATTATCAATAACCACTATATATAGTATATACGGCAGGGAGTTGGAGAAGATATCAGACAATATAAGTCACGGGTTAGACTTCCGTCCGGTCCGCCACTAAAATGAAAAAGGCTACCTCGTAAGAGGTGGCCTTTTTTATTTTCCGTGTCGGAATGTCACGTATGAACGAGAACCCAGTTCGACTAATCTTCTTCCAAGACGATTTGGACAGACTTTAGGCTGCCCCGAAGGGATGAAAAAAGCCCTAAGGCTTTTTGAATCAATCCCGTTCTACCCCCCAACCAAAACAGCCTTAACAAAACCCCCTTCGCAAGAGGCAGCCTATTTTATTTTCAGTTCGGACTGTCCGTATGGACGAGAACCCCCTTCGACTAATCTTCTTCCAAGAAGATTTGGACAGACTTTAGGCTGCCCCAAAGGGGTGAAAAAAGCCCTAAGGATTTTTGAATCAATCCCGTTCTACCCCAACCAAAACAGCCTTAACAAAACCCCCTTCGTAAGAGGCGGCCTATTTTATTTTAGCTCGAACCCTTATTACCTAACCCCCAACTTGATCCAACCACCCCACCCCATCAGTATCCACAATATGACCATCAGCAAACGCCTACTAAAATACTTCAACCGGAAGAAATCAGACTCTACGGATAAAAACCATACCCGCTACAGAAACGATATCTGTAACCACTGGGATCTGGATTATATGTCCATCGAAGAAATTGACCGCCTCCTCGAAGAAGGCGATGTTGAGACAACCATTACCCGCAAAAAGAAAGAAGATTAAACTTTTTACTCTCTGATTTTCTGAGAAAAACAAATCTCTGAAGACTATCTATATCTGAATCTACCAACCTGAATATCATGCATCACTGAGGTATTGCCTAAACTGGCCGTATGGCTCTGCTAACCAGTAAACAGCTATGTCTCCGGGCAAAATATATTAGTCGACGGCGCAGCAATTCCCGCCTATTAATAGAGAGTCCGCACTGACAATTTTTCACAGAGAATACAGCTGATGAATAGATACAATAGATACCAAGAGCCTGCAAAGAGAGATCGCAGCAACGATGTTCCGGAATTTGTCGCCAGCAACCGAGGAACCGTTCAATTTATCAACCATCAGCTACCCGCCTCCCCCGACACGGTGCACTGGGGATACGTATCTGCAGCTATTGAGCCGGTATTAACCATTCAGGCAGGTCAATATATAACCATTGAGACAGTTTCCGGCAGCAAAGCCATGCTGCCGGACAAGGACAGTGATTTCGAGATATTGCCCGAACACAAAAAGATCCATCGAAAGCACAAGCCGAAACTGGGGCCGCATATTTTGACTGGGCCGATCCATATAGAGGGCGCCCAGCCCGGGGACTTACTCTGTGTCGATATATTTGATGTTGAGCTCCGCCAAAACTGGGGCTGGAATGAAATAGAAAAAGGTGCCGGTGCCCTGCCTAAACTGGAAAATGAACACGAAATAATCCATATCCCTATCGATATCAACAGCGGCATGGTCAAGCTGCCCTGGGGGAAGAAAATTAAAGCCAAACCTTTCTTTGGCTTTATGGGCGTTATGCCGAATCCGCAAGATGGTGAGCTAAGTTCACTTATCCCAGGTTATTTTGGCGGCAATATGGATATAGCTGCATTTGGCGCCAACTGCAAAGTCTATTTTCCGGTGAATGTGGCCGGTGCCGGTTTTTCGCTTGGCGATGGCCATGCACTGCAGGGCGATGGTGAAGTGGTGGGAACCGCGGTGGAAACCGCTTTAAGGGGGCGCATACGTATTGATGTAAGCGACAACTGCGGGGTTAAATTTCCGTTTATGACCATGCCCGGCAGAATGGTTGCTACCGCCGTGGCCAGAAGTATCGATCGCGCCATCAGCGTGGCGCTAAACGAGGCCCTGTTGCTGCTAACCCATTATTATCAGCTATCTAAAAAGGATGCCTACCGGCATCTGAGCATATTGGGCGATGTGCGTATATCCCAACTGGTTAACACTGCGGTGGGAGTTTATATCGATATTAATACCGAGGCACTGGTGCCTGCTGAGGCGAGTTAGCCGGTCAGCATGCGCTCGCGTAGCTTGCCAATTTGATCCCTTGTCTGAGCCGCCTCTTCAAATTCAAGATCGCGAGCGTGCTGATACATGCGTTCTTCAAGGCGTTTAAGTTCTTTGGCTATATCGCCAATCGGTGCTGTATCCACAGAGATATCATAGCTGCCCAAACCCTCTGCAACCTTCTTGCCGCGCTTAGGTTTACCCTGCCCGGCGTAGGCACCCTCCATAATATCCGCAACCGACTTTTTAATCCCCACGGGTTTTAACCCATGCAATGTATTGTGCTCAATCTGCTTAGCGCGACGCCGTTCAGTCTCATCCATAGCCCGCTGCATAGAGCCTGTGACCTTATCCGCATAGAGGATTGCTTTACCCTTAACATGTCGGGCGGCGCGACCAATGGTTTGAATTAATGACTGTTCGGAGCGCAAAAATCCCTCTTTATCGGCATCAAAAATAGTCACCAGCGAGACTTCCGGTATATCCAGACCTTCACGTAACAGATTGATACCGACCAACACATCGAATTCCCCGAGCCGCAGATCACGAATAATCTCTATTCGCTCGACCGTGTCTATATCCGAATG
>Ga0115559_1001674_pt1 | contig 14537 bp, 12 predicted proteins | sample COGITO_mtgs_1105_3_FD_87281 | JGI IMG/M metagenome (GOLD analysis project Ga0115559, IMG submission 87281) | Pelagic marine microbial communities from North Sea - COGITO_mtgs_110506 | ecosystem: Environmental > Aquatic > Marine > Epipelagic | place: Germany:Helgoland, sampling site Kabeltonne... | reverse complement strand
CTCTCTCAGCGATTATTTTCCATTATGGGTTGGTGTAAATCTTTATCGGTAACCTATGAATGCTAAGGGCCGTAGAATTGGGGTGTATATAAGAGTACGCGCTCTCACTCTTCGTTGTCTTCTCCTCACTCTCTCAGCGACTATTTCCCATTATGGCTTGGTGTAAATCTTTGTCGATAACATGTGGAAACTTAGGTATGGTCGTAGGATTGAGTTGTGTACAAAAGTATGCTCTCTCACTCTTCGTTGTCTTCTCCTTACCTTTTCAGCGACTATTTCCTGTTGTTGTAGACTTGGTTTGGTGTCTATTTGGATGCCTTGTGTGATTTGGGTTCTTTTGCCTTTGGTTGTCCACGTTCCTTTTATAGCGATTATCTATCGATTATGTGTTGGTTGTAACGTATCTGTTTAGGGTATCTTTTCGATTTTCGTACTCACTTTTACCCATCGTTATGTGTGCTTGACCTTTGGCGATGATGTTCCGATTGTAATGAGTCTCTATTTGTGGTTCAGTACTCATACATGTAGTTGTAAGTACTACTCACAATCTCGCTGTCTGATGGGCAGTAAAGCGTGTAGGATATGCAAGTCTGTCTGGATAAAATGAGGGTATTATTTTTCTGGAAAATCTGAACCTCACTTCCTCCAATTTTTTCACTCTCTAAAACTCGACCCTTGTTTCAGAAAGCCAAATTGGTTCATAGCCTGCATCAGAGATTCCATCACGAGCCTCACAAAGACCGAACATAACCCACAGTGTTACTCCCATTGGTATGGTTTTAAATTGCGCTATCGACTTTGTCTCTAGTGATGACACCAAGAATTATGGAGGCCGGTTTTTACTTGAATATCTTGTCCGATTTGTCTTACTGGATGAGATTATCAGAGGTAGTGGAGTCACATTTACCATCGCCTTTGCATTGCGATCGCTGATCTGGAACAACTATTTGATTGATATTCACCTATATCAAGAAGACAATTCAGTATTGCAAGTAGTGCTATTTATGCTGCGTATTTTTTTGGTTATTTTATGGTATGCACATCGATGAAAATCCTCTAAAGGAGACGGTTATGAGAACACTATTGATCACATCTTTACTATATTGTACAGTGGGATGCTCAGGGGAGTCCATTAAGGATACCGCGACAACATCGACAACGGATACAAGCGTTCAAGGTCTTAATAGTTTGTACATGGGGCATAGTTACTTCAGAAAACAAGCAGACGCCATGGAAGAGTACGCCGAGATTGCGGGAATTAGTGGTCATCAAACAACATCTACTTTTTATGGAGGAGCCAACGGGTCTGCCGCTGCCATTTGGGAAAATGTCTCTGCCTTCAATTCGCGTGAATTGATACAAGATGATCTGGACGAAGGCGATATTGAAATGTTTGGTATGACCATTTTTGTTGACTTTGAAGCACCCGAGAGTGATGTGACGCACGTAGATAACCAGATACAGGGTTTAAAAAATTGGATTGAATACGCCACCTCGAAGAACCCTGATACCATTTTCTTTGTCGCTCTGCCTTGGCTACGTGGACCCTTAGATTATGTGGGAGAAACCGGCGATCCTCAAACAAGTGGTCATGAGGCTTACAGAGAGGCAACTTTAGAGAGCGAAGCTGGAATTACGGTCCTTATCGATGAACTGAGAGACACATTCGTTGACTCTGAAATATTTCTGCTCGCCTATGGTCAAGGTTCCGTTGAACTCCGCACGTTGTACAACACTGGCAACCTACCTGATGTAGACACTCTGGTCAGCAACAATGGACTTTTGGGTATCCACAGTGATACACACGGTCATGCTGAGCAACTGCTTACCGATTTGAATAGTTTGGTATGGCTACAATCTATCTATAATTACGATGTGTTGGATTTTGAGAAAGACTATACCTACACAACGGATATTAAGCAGATCGCTCATGATGTGGCCAACCGTCAAGATCCTGCGTACACCCGTCAGTTCGAGTAGGTTAATCGACGTGTTGGTACACCTTAACGCTCTACGAAACCTGACTGTAGAAGGGCTTGTCCCCATCGATTAATTGATGCTTGTATGACTAAATTTGAACCGATGTATCATACACTGATTTGATTGGTCGTGGTGTTTGATGGAAACCTTGTATATTGATTTTGTTTTTACGCTCCATAAGGTTCACGTATCGTACGTAAAAAACACTTGGAATAATGCCCACTGGTCGATATACTGAATACAGCAATCAATACCGGAGACCATTATGTCCATTTCACGAAGAGACCTCATCAAAACCATTGGCGCATTGTCTGTCGTCAACATTGCCACAGGGTGTGGTGAGAAAGAAACCGACACCTCAGGTTTGAGCATTGAACCTTCGGGAGAACCCTCGGGAGAGCCCAGTGGTGAGCCATCATCGGAAACGGGTGAGCCAGTTGATACGGGTGAGGATGGGGATACTACTGCAGATGGTTGGTTGATCGGTGGAACTGCTTTGATTACGGCAGCCTATCCAGATGACAGCATCTTCGACAATGGTGGTAATTGTGAAGTGAATCTCACTGGTTCAACGACAAAGGGACCTTGTTATTTCCAAGATTCCACAGGGGAAGATATCTCAGAGGGTTACAAAGGGTTGCCGATGCTTCTTTGCTTGAGACTGATTGATTCCAATTGTGATCCACTTGCCAACCACACGGTTGAAGTGTGGCATTGTGATGCCAATGGTGTGTACTCCGGAGATACCTCAGAAAGTGCAGATTCGGACAACTTTGCCCCAGGATTTTGTACGGGCGATGATGAAGGTGCCTTGCGTTCTTCTTGGTATCGTGGTCAGTTGGTGACGGATGCCAATGGGCGAGTGAACTTTAAGAGTTGCTTTCCAGGCTGGTACCCAGGACGTACGATCCACATTCACTTTGCGGTGAGTGACGCCAATCGTTCATCTCGTATCGTTTCTCAGTTTGGCTTTGCGGATACGATTGCTACAGAAGTTTACACGACTCACCCCATGTATTCACACCGCGGTGATCAAGACACGCCACTGGATCGCGATGGTGTTTTTCCGAGCAACACCGAAACGTTTGTGATGGATACCCAGCAGAACTCAGATGGGAGTATCTTGGCTTTTCACACGATTCAGGTGTCTTAGAACTTAGTAGAACTTAGGGTTGGTGGTTATTCACTTCCACCAAACAAATACTGACAGTCTTCCAACACATTGAAGGGATTGGTGGCAAAATTGGCATCGTCATAGGTGACCAATAGATTGCCTTCAGCATCTAATATCTTCGTCACGCGACTTGGATAGCCTTGGGATTCACTGTCAGCAGCACCATAGAATAGCGCTAGTGTTTTGTCGGTATCCGACCACAGTTCGAACTGGAACTCTTTGTTGACGTACCATTGGTTGTTTTCTTCCACACTGGCAAAACCCACACCTACGATGCGGACACCCAATGCGTCAAACTCAGTAAAATTGTCACGGAACCCGCAACCTTGAATCGTTCAACCAGGGGTGTTGGCAGCCGGATAAAACCAAACAACAGTTGGTTTTCCCATGAGATTGTCACGGGTGCGTTCTGAGCCATCGTGGTTGAGTGCAACAAATTCTGGTGCAGGAATGGTGTCTGTCACCAATGTACCGTTGAGTTCACTTTGCTCGACGGTGGTTTCATCGTCCAACACCACACTGGCATCTGGATTGACGTGCTTCTGACCTGAGCATGCAATAAGACTGCTCCATAAAATCTGACTAAACATGATGTACTCCTTGTTCAATTACATATATCCTGTGTTTGGCAAACACCAAATCCTAGAGTAAAATTCACTGTCGTCTTCTCCATATGGCCAGTACGAATATAAAACTTGGAATACCGGCGACAGAAAGAAGTCCGATATATTGAATATCCTCTGTGCTGACTTGAATGGAGACATCTGAGGGGGGTGGAATGGAAGGGCGTTCTTCTTGCAAAAGATGTTTGACCATATCCATAAAAAACTGAGCATTGTAGGGGTTTTGTTGAATCCATTTATTGTGGAGAAGACTGGATGTTCCCAAAACGATCAGTTGAGGTGTGGGTAGAGAGTTGTCGTTGTTGATATGACTGACTTCTACCATAAGAGGAACATTGCCAATGATGTCAGCATTGTTGGGTGTCGGGGTATCTTCTAAATAGTTTACCTCTGCCCAAGACTGTGGTGAGGCTCGTAACAGTTCAACGGTAAGATGCCCAGTGTGGTTTGGGTTTCGAGAGACTGATCGCATTGCGGTCAATAAAATGTGTTGATTGTCTAAGTTTAGATGTGGATGTTTTAGGAGGTTGTACTTGGAAAAAATTACCGTACTTGGATCTCCAAAAATCTGGAATGTTGGGTTGGGTTCAAGTACAAAGTCATCATGAATAGTCACACCTTGATTGCTCAACCAATCAATTGGTATGGGCTCAGTGGTCGGGTCTATTAGCAGTACACTGGGAATAGAGTTTTGAATTAGATGTTCATTGAGCCAATCCATCCCAATCGGTGCCGTGCGCCCAGATATGATCACAAGACTACAGTTCTTGTTGGCATCAAGGCTCCGGATGCCATCGATTGGTTGAAGGTCATATCCGTTGTTGATCAAGTGTTCCGATAACAATCCCATGCCTACCAGATCCAATGCTTCAAAGAGATTGGCTTCTCCACCACCTTGAGTGAAACAGAGCACAGGAGTGGTCGGATACAGTAGATCTTGTAAGCCCTGTGTAAATGTTGTCATGGAGATACCCTTTGTAAGGGGAACCGTCTGATCTTTGTATTCAAGATAGACACCACGTTGATTCGTTGGTGGACGTGTGGTGTTGTTGAGCCATTCAATTGTGAAAGCCATCTCACTTGGTATACGACGCAACAATCGTTCTGTTCTGTTAAATCGCGCATCCGTTGGTTCCAGATCGACAACAAATCGAAAGTCTTCGCCCATTTCAGACAACATGGTTTGTCCTTCCTCTGAAAGAGGTGGGCGCAAACTGTTCCAGTCCCAATACCGATCTGTTCTAGACACAAGGGTTAAACATAGTCCCAACACAATAAGCCACATCCATGATGTGACACGATATTCCATTGGTCGTCGCTGAGCTATCCATAGGTCTGCATTCAGTTTATCTTGAGTGTGGTAGAGTAGAAATACAGTGAGAGAGACAAAGTAGGTGACGTCAAACAGTCCCACCCATCCGTTGAGTAACTCTTGCATTTTGGGAAGTGGAGACAACAACTGTACAATTGGAAGACTCTCTACTGTTCCCATAAACCAGAGCAGCAAGCACAGCGTGGTCGTCACCAACCATGACAAGATGGGTTTTGAGGTTCGAGCACTGGACCATATCCCAACCGTCATATACAAGGCACCAACCAACCAAACAGCAAAATATCCGAGTAACCATCGTCCCCATTGTGGTTCACTATATACCATCAAGACACTCATCAGTGGCATGGTCCCAATCAATAACAAACCCAACAATGACCAAAGCCCACCAATCTTCCCAAGAATCAATTCTGCACTGGACAAGACCGATGTTTGAAGCAAGACCCATCTATTGGACACGCGTTCTCCGCTGATGCTGTTCATAGATAGGGCTGGACAAATCAAGAGCAACAACAAGGCCATTGTTGAAAAGTACGTTGGGAGAAGTGACCGATGCAACTCGACACCTTGTCCTGCCAGTTGTGGATTGCTGGATTCCCACAACATCAACGAAAATACGAGTCCATTTAACACTGTAAATCCGATCAGACTGATCCATCCAGTCCATGAACGAAAGCTTTCTGCCAATGTCCATTTGGCAACCATCCAACAGCGTGCCAATGTTCTCATGCTTGTTTCCGAAATTCGAGTAAACCGTATGGTATGAGTTCTTTGGCGAGTGTTGTTCGCGCAGGCTCTGTGCACTGAACAGATAGACCTTGTGTGGTGGTTTTGACCTGTTGTACACCGTCGATCGCACTGAGTGTTTCGATGAGCGTTTGGAGGTCGTTTAGTTTGTCGAGAGAACAGAGCATTTGGATGGTGCTCGGCGTGTTCTTGTTGATCAACTGACCCTTATCCAACCACAACACTCGATCACACACCGATTCAACTTCACTCAAAATGTGTGAGGAAAAGAACACGGTATGTCCTTCTGTTCGGATGTTGTTTATCCATGCCATAAAGCGTTGACGGCCAGAGGGATCCAATCCAGATGTTGGTTCATCCAATAAAAGAAGTTGGGGTTTTGCAATCCATGCTTGTGCGATGCCTACCCACTGTGTCCATCCTTTAGAGAGCGTACGCACGGGTTGGTGTTCTATTGAACGAAGGTGGAGTTCTTCTAGAGTGGCATGAACACGGGACGTTGGATTCAAAATCCCTTTGAGTTCAGCACTGTACAGTAGGTTTTCAAAAACAGAAGCGTTTCTATAGAGTGGAATACGGTCTGGCACATAGCCCATGTTCGAATGGTATTCACGCAGATTGTCCCAAATAGAATGTTCTCGAAAAGAGATGGTGCCGGCATTTGGTCTCATACATCCACTGATGATGGAAAGCGTTGTGGTTTTCCCAGACCCATTGTCGCCTACAAAACCGACAACCTCACCACGTTGGAGGGTGAACGAGACGTCTGATAAGATTGGCTTGTTGGCAATGTTGAAGTGTATATTGGAAACAGTGAGCATGGAGTATTATAACCATTTGGCCTGAGAACTCCCACACTGCATGATGTATAGAGGACTGTATGTATCTAAAATGAGTTGATGAGACTTCACATCGAAGTAAGGTTTCGGACTGAATGTGTGTAACACCAGTGTTTGCAGTGCATAGATTGGGTGAAAATAGTAGATGGGTGTCTGTTTTTTGAGGGTCAGAAAACAACATTTCCCATTGGTCTCGTCGCTAGATTCTTTACGGCATGTTTTGACTCGTAAGTTGTTGAGTGTCAACCTTACTATTTGTGTGTACTGTTTTACTCAGAGGGTAACGTTGGATAAACGTTGGCGATCTCGAAATGTGAAAACTTTTGCACAATTCGTAGACTTCAGTACGGTCACTCTTGTGCATAGGTTATAAGGTTGCATTTGTAAGAGTGTAAAATTTTAGGGAGATGAACATGATGAACATGATGCTTGTGGTATTGATTTTAGGGTGTGGAGACAAAACGGAGTTGGATACTGCATTCGACGCATCCGAATCCTCGACAAATAATGATTCAGATACTTCCGATGGCTCGAACTTGGATTCTGGAGATGGTGACACTGCAGATACTGACGATGAATCCTCTGACAATGGGGAAACATCTGGAGATGATGACGGAGATGGTTATACCGATGAAGACGACTGTAATGATACTGATCCATACTCTCATCCTGGTGCCATGGAGTTTCCTGGAGATGGGGTGGACCAAGACTGTGATGGTATCGACCCTGTGTTAAAGAATGCTGGCAGGATTTTGGACAATCCAGGTTTTGAACTCGAAGAGAATGGTGTTCCAGCGGATTGGAGCGATTTGGGTGATGCGCTACTTTGGCAATCAGATGGCTCGGAAATTGAGACGTTGACGGGTGGGACAGGAGAGTTTTTTGAATCGTTTCAAGACAATGAGTCTTTGAAGATTTGGGGTGATTATGGTGCGGACCCTTTTGGCAATGGTGAATCGATTGTGTATCAACAGTTTTTACCAACGACAGATTGGAATCCAGTCAATAAAGTCTTCTGGATAGATGCTTGGGCTATGATTCACGATTCTGCTCCCCTAGAGAATGGTGCCGAATTTAGCATTGGTATTCGATGTTTGAATGAGTTCTTTGGAACACGAACTGTGGTGGCAGAATCCTTTAGTTCACCATTGAATAAAGACAGTTCTTCCAATGAATGGCGAAGAACTTGGGCTCAAGTCGAGTGTCCAGCGGATACTTCTTTGGTTCAATCCATCTTGTTGTTCAAGCAAGTTCAATCTGGTCAAGACAGCTCTGACAATGGTGCAGTGTATGTGGACGAAGTTCACTTTGGAACCTTGTAAGAGATACGATTCATCGTGCATGTCTTTCATTAGAATCCCTTTGTAAATATTGCTTGCATACACCGTGGGGATCTAAGAATCTGACAGGGATTGGTAAATCTAATTGTAGTATCGTACTCCGAAACTGACTTCTTCGAAGGTGACTTCGAATTCAGTTGAACAGAATCCGTTCAATCCGTTATTTTGATGAAAAATCAATCCATAGGTAGTCATGCGTATTTTACTTTCATCCGCTGTATTGTTGTCGGTAGCCTGTTCAGGGTCTGACAATGTTATTCAAAAGCAAGAAAACATTTCTCCAACCATTTTAATTGCCAGTCATTCAGATGGTGCTCAAGTACAAGAAGGTTTTACGGAGTCTTTTCGTGCAGCAGTTTCAGACGACGACAATGAGTTCGATGAATTGAGCATCGCTTGGTATGTCGGTGAAGATATTATTTGTGACTGGGAGCCGGCGACACCGTCTGGCGAGTCCGTCTGTGATATTGTATTTGTAGAAGGCGACACCAATGTGATTGCAGAAGTGCGAGACTCTCAAGGTGCTGGTGGTCGTTCTGAGCTGAGTATTGAAGTTCTGCCCACAGAAGCCCCGATTGTGGATTTGTTGACTCCTTTGGCTACCGAAAATCATTATTCGGATCAGTTGATTCAGTTTTCAGCGCTGGTATCGGACGCTGAAGATGCCTCAGAAGACCTTATTGTCTCGTGGACATCAAGTGTAGATGGAGAACTTTCTTTGGATACAACGATTGATTCTAGTGGAAGTATTTCGGATTACACCTATCTTACGGAGGGAAATCACGCGATTGAATTGAGGGTAGAAGACAGTACGGGTAAGTTCAGTGCCGCAGAAGTGGTTGTGCAGGTTGGTGGAGAGAACAGCGTTCCGACGTGTGCGATTACAGAGCCGGTTGATGGATTGGCGTATGTGATTGGAGAAGCGATAACCTTTAGAGGCTTGGCAGAAGATTTAAACATTCCCAGCAATCAGTTGCAGATTGAATGGTCATCCAATCGCGATGGTGTCTTTGATACAACCTCAGCATCTTCAGATGGTTCCGTATCTTTTATTTACGATGGGTTGAGTGCCAATGACCACACAATATCTCTGAATGTTTCCGATGAAGTAGATGCGGTCTGTACATCTCAGATACTGTTGTCAGTTGGCAATCCACCCATAACAAGCATTGATGAACCATTGGATGGTGCCGTGTATGCCGTTGGAGAAACGGTGACTTTTCGGGGAAGCGTTTCGGACAGCGAAGACCAAGCCAATCAAATCTCTGTGTTGTGGTCCTCTGATATCGAAGGGCAATTGCAAATTGGAAACCCCAATTCTCAAGGTGTTTCTCAGTTTACCCGTTCCGATTTGAGTGCAGGTGTTCATTCTGTGAGCCTTTCAGCAACGGATACGACTGGGCTTATTTCCGATGATTTGATTTCCTTTCGTGTGAATACCTTACCAGTGGTTGACTCTCTCCTGATCTCTCCTGATCCAGCCTATTCAAACAGCAACTTAACCGCAACATCGGTGACTTCAGATGCCGATGGCCAATCTGTAACCACGACATATGCTTGGTACGAAAATGGTGTGTTGACGAGTGTTGCTGGCAGTACCGTCAATGCCAGTGAATTGCAAGTGGGTGAAGTTTGGTTGGTTCGCACCACTCCAAATGATGGTTTCCAAGATGGTGCTTTTGTTGAACAATCGATTGTTATCAGCAACACGTTGCCAACGATCAATACGCCAACAATCACTCCAAGTACAGGACTAACAGCGAACTCTTTATTGACCTGTGCTGCTACTGGGAATGATGTGGACGATGGAGCTTTGACGGCAACCTATGCTTGGACCTCTCTTAGTGGTTCGACCAACAGTGCATCGACTTGGCAGTTGACACCCGGAATGGTGAGTGAAACAGACACCATTACCTGTACGGCCACTGTAACAGATGCAAACGGTGAAACTGCAACAGCCAGTACCAGTGTTTCTGTATCCAATACCGCTCCACAATCCACATCCATTGGGATTTCACCAAGCAGCAATGTGGTAACGGATTCAGTGTTGACGTGTTCGGCCAGTTTCTCCGACCCAGAAGACGGCGTCCTAGCGCCCACGTATGAATGGACAAATGCTGGTGCCGTAGTCGCCAGTGGTGCAACATACACAGTTTCTTCAGCAGATAGCAATGTAGGCGACAGTCTTGTGTGTACAGCTTCGGTAACCGACAGCGATGGAAATATTGCAAGTGATACAATCAGTGTTGTGGTAGCAAACACCAATCCAACGGTTTCCAATGTTTCGATCACTCCGTCCAATGCAGTGATGAACGATGCTGTCTTGACCTGTACTGCGACAGTGGACGATATTGATGAATCGGTATCTGGCACCTATATGTGGTTGCAAAACGGGATGTCATTTGCCAGTGGAAGTGTGGTCAACCTTGCCAATTATTCAATCAATCCCAATGATGCCATCGCGTGTGAAGTGTCTGTGTTGGACTCAAACGGTGGAACGGACAGTGCTTCAGATACGGTAACCCTTGGAAATCGGTCCCCTGTAGTGAGTGCGGCCATCATTGATATCACTGGACCGGAAGTTACGGAGACCATCACCTGTTCTGCTACTGCGACCGATCCGGATGATGAAGTACCAACGTTGTCTTATACGTGGATGAATGGATCCAATACGCTTGGAAATAGTGCATCTCTCACATTGAACTCAACGATGGCTTCGGTTGGAGATGTCATTGAGTGCATTGTTGAGGCAGAGGATGGATTTGGTGCTACGGATACCTCAAGCACAACCGCCACTGTGGTATTCTCTTGTGGTCTGACAGATTGCGATTCGAATCTGGACCTTGGCGGTGGTCTATCCATGGATTTTGTCCTCGTTCCAAACGGTACATTTATCATGGGCTCTCCGACCAATGAAGTGGGTCGGCAAAGTAATGAAGTTCAACACGAAGTGACCTTGTCAAACGATTTCTATGTATTGACAACTGAAGTCACCCAAGGAATGTTTGAACAATTAATGGGGTATGAGGCCTTTGATGGTACGAATTCAGGACATGGTTTTGGTACGGATTATCCAGCATTCAATGTCAGTTGGAACATGGCGGCTGCATGTGCAAATGCTGCGACTCAAAGAGACAACTTGTTGAATGGAAGCAGTTTACAAGAGTGCTATTCCTGTACTGGCTCTGGAACTGCAATTGAATGCAGTCAGTCTGTAGATCCATATCAATGTAGTGGGTATCGTTTGTTGACAGAAGCTGAATGGGAATACGCCGCACGCGCTGGAACGACAACTGCTCTTTGGACTCCGAATGGTGGTGGTGATCTGACCTCGCTCAACTCGAACATTTTAACAGATGGGTATGATCTCAACCTGTATGCTTGGAACTTGTATAATGTGGCAGGTCAATACTCGACTGTTGAAGTAGCCTCGCTTGTCCCCAATGACTATGGTTTGTATGATATGCACGGCAATGTTTGGGAATGGACTCAAGATTGGTTCGCCTCGTATCCCAGTGGTCCCATCACAGATCCTCTAGAAACAAGTGGTTCGATGCATGTCTATCGTGGTGGGGATTACTATAATGCTCTAGAATATATTCGCTCGGCCAGACGATACTATCATTATCCGTATCAGAGACTTGCCGGAGTGGGATTTCGATTGGCACGTCAGCCGTAACCATAGTCTTGGTTTTCACCATAGTCTTCATCATAGTCCTAATCAGATGGGTATTTGGAGCATTTGAGACAAGGTGGACTGATGGTAGTAAGAATCGTATACGATTATCTATAAGGCATTGTAGGCTCTGTTGAATAGTATCTGTATCTAGAGTACAATCAGTCTATTCGCTAAGATTCGGGATTGTTCTCTTTGGCTTCCACCGCTCTCTTTGCTTTTTTCTTGGCTCTATTCTTGGCTCGGATACCTCTGAAGAAATCCTGTAGCAGTTGAATGCACTCTTCTTCCATGACTCCACGTTCAACGGTATAGTGATGGTTCATTTGAGTGTGTGTCGTCATGTCGTGTACAGACCCCAAGAAGCCACTTTTGTGGTCACTGGCACCAAATACACAGTGCTCAATTCGTGCCAACCACATGGCTCCACTGCACATCGCACAGGGTTCCAACGTCACAAACAGGGCACACCCTTCTAATCTCCAATCGCCCATGACTTTTGCAGCTTTTTTGATGGCAAGTACTTCGGCGTGCGCAACGGGATCCTTGTCAAGTTCCCGACGGTTGTGGGCTTCGGCAATGATTTGATTGTCTTTTACAATTACCGCAGCAACAGGGACTTCACCAAGTGTCGCAGCATGTTTCGCCAGTTCGATGGCGCGTCTCATAAAGACTTCAGGGGGATCTGTGTAGGGGAGGGTGTCTTGCATGTTTTGGTCAGGGGGATTCAATTTGGGTTACAGAGTGTTAACGTTTTGTGGTGATGTATTCATGTCCAAAGTTTCTCCTTTTTCCATTGTCACGTCTGATTGTACCATCGAGAGCATATTGCAATCGGGTGTATGTGTGAAAAGAGTACTGTTAAGACTGGGGTTTCCAGACTGTACTCGATGTGGTGTACGGTTTGATGAGACATTGGAAGAAGCGACATTGAATTATGGATTGAATTTGGAAACCGTACTGATGGCACTGAATGCCAATCTGTTAAAAGAGCGTGTTCGAACAACGATGAAGAATACGACATCTGAAATTAAAGCGCATAACGGGGGCACAAAATGATGTGGATTTGGTTGTGGTTAAGTATGTTGGCAGTCGCTGCACCAGTGACTTTAGAAACACCGTTTACCGGTACATTTACGATAGAACAGCAGGGCAAGGGAAAGCGTGCCGTCATTTTTGTTCACGGAGAGGACGAGAGCGCAGAACACATGGCCCGTTTGGCTGAGTTTTTTGCGACTCGAAAGTTGCGAACGGTACACTTTGATTTAGCGGGAGCAGGGGCACGTGTGGATGAAGATCCGGTGTATCCATTTGTGCACATTGAAGTTCAAGCCATTGTTGCCCACCTTAGAGCCGATGGTGTTCGAGACGTACAGTGTGTGGGCTCAGGTTTTGGTGCGATAGCCTGTATGCAGGCCATTTCGGAGCAAACCCCCATCTCTCAAATTGGCATCATTGATCCTGTACACACGAAGTTCAATCAGAGTCTATTCAGTAATATCGATGCCTATCCCAAGATGCACCCCATTTTTGTCATCATGGGGTCGGATCTCGTTGGAGAACACTGTTTGGCTCGTTTGGAAGAGCATCGAACGGTGTTGTTGTTTGCTACATCGAGTCGAAAGCCCGGTGTGGAGTTGTTGAATACCCATCCTGAGTTGGAAGCCCATTTGAGAGATTGGGTTTGGAAAAAGATACCGAATCGTCGAGCACGTCCAGTCGATATGACCCACGAAACGAGTGTTGAAGGGGAACCACTTCCTTTTTGAATCGGTTATCTATCTTCATCTATGTTCACAATGTGTTGATTTAATCCTCTCGTTTTTGGAGTTCTCATGTCTTTATCTTTGTCTCTTGAAGGAAAACGTGCCCTTATTTGTGGTGCCAGTGCTGGAATTGGTCGTGCGACTGCGTTGCAACTGGCGGAACAAGGTGCCCATTGTATTTTGTTGGCCCGTAGAGCAGACCGATTGGATTCATTGAAGCATGAGATTGAAGCGAAGGGTGGGTCTGCAGAAGTGTTGGTGGGAGATTTGGACAAACGGGATGCAACGGTGGCTTCAGTACAGGCAAAATTGGCAGAGGGTGCGATTCATATATTGATAAACAATGCAGGTGGTCCAAAAGGCGGTCCGATTTTGAACGCCTCAGAAGATGAATTCACCACAGCATTTGGTCGCCATGTCTTGGCAGCACATCGCCTCACTCAAACCTTGATTGAAGGCATGAAGTCCTCTGGATATGGTCGCATCATCAACATCATTTCGACTTCTGTCTATGAGCCGATTCCAAATCTTGGGGTTTCCAATACCATTCGAGGTGCGATGGCATCGTGGGCCAAAACGGTGTCCAAAGAATTGCCTCCCGGAATTACCATCAACAACGTTCTTCCAGGATTTACAGACACAGAACGTCTGAGCCAGCTGAAAAAAGGTCGTGCAACCAAGAACAACATTTCTGAAGACACCGTCCATCAACAGTGGCTCTCTCAAGTACCAGAGGGTCGGTTGGCTCAGCCTGAAGAAACGGCTGGTGCCATTGGGTTCTTGGTATCTCCTGCGGCTTCGTACATTCGTGGTTTGTCGTTGCCTGTGGATGGGGGGCGACTCAAAGGGATCTAAAAGTTGATGTGCGGTGCTGTATTCTTCGGTTGACTTCGGTACTGTTCGCTCGGATACGGAAGTATACCTCGCTCTCAGCCCCTGTGTCATCCTTTGAATTCACCATCCTCTCTCAACTTTGAAACTACGAGGGATATGCGGTGTTGTTGGGTGACTTGGATGTTTGCTAGTGTTTCGGTGGCTGGGTTGATGTAGCAGTTGGTTTTT
>Ga0115559_1001672_pt1 | contig 14553 bp, 9 predicted proteins | sample COGITO_mtgs_1105_3_FD_87281 | JGI IMG/M metagenome (GOLD analysis project Ga0115559, IMG submission 87281) | Pelagic marine microbial communities from North Sea - COGITO_mtgs_110506 | ecosystem: Environmental > Aquatic > Marine > Epipelagic | place: Germany:Helgoland, sampling site Kabeltonne... | reverse complement strand
GTGCAGAGGTCTGCAAGTCGTTCAAATAGGAAAGAGCCTGAGCTGGTGAGGTAATACGGTCTCCATTAGAATGGCCTACGCTTTCAAGGAGGGTTGGAATTTTTGAGTCATAATTCGCCTCAATCATATTCTGTGAAGCAGCATTAAACGCAATTACAAAACTGAGAAAAAAAATAAAAATTCTAAAAACCCAACGTATCATAGTAAGCCTCTATTTTTCCATGAATGGGTTATACTATAGTCATCATATTTTATACAAATCAATCACTTTCATATTTTGCCAACTAATTTGAACCCTACTGATACTTGTAAAAATTCATGATTTAAAATAAAAATTTAGTTTAAAATAAGGAATAAATGCTTATGAACAATTATGTCAAAAATTTATTCTCTATCAAAACCACCCAGTAATATAGATTTACTAAATGATGAAGAAGTTTTAGACCGTGTATTTAATCATATTGATAATGGCACTACCGACCTTGGAAATGAAACTTGGCAGGAACCGACATCACATTATTATAAGCAAGCACGTTTTGAGGCGGAATTAGATCTATTAAAAAAATTGCCAGTACCATTTTGTCCATCTGCTGCTTTATCAAAGAATGGCAGCTACATAGCCCGTAAAGCTGCGGGTACGCCTTTATTAGTTGTTAGAGGTTTAGACGGGGTTGTAAGAGCATTCATCAACGCCTGCCGGCATAGAGGTATGCAAGTGGCTAGCGGTGACGGCTGCGCTAAAGCATTTGTTTGCCCCTACCATGCATGGACTTATAATCTTGAGGGGAAGTTAAAAAGGATACCAGGTGAAGAAGCTTTCCCAGGTTTTGACATGACTGAAAATGGTCTTGTTGAAATTAGCGCGAAAGAAAAAGGCGGGATTATTTATGTGATGCAAAAGGGAAAAATTAAAGATGGCATGCTAGATAAGTGTCTTGATTTTTTTTCTAGCGAACAGCAACTTTTTCAAAGTGGTGAAATTGAAGAAAAAGCAAATTGGAAGATTTTAATTGAAACATTATTAGAGGGTTATCATATCAAATCCCTCCACCAAAAATCATTTTATCCTTATGGTTTAGATAATACAAATCTGGTGGAAACATATGGACCAAATGCGAGAGTTATTTTCCCGTTTAGAAGAATTGAAAAATTAAGGTCTTCTGATTCTAAAAAGCAGTCTATTAATGGAAGTATGACATCTGTATATCATCTTTATCCAAATGCGAGTGTTACCGTACTATCTAAGCATTCTAACCTCACAATTATGGAGCCTATTAGTCCGGGTTACTCAAAGCTTGTCTCTTATACTTTAGTAAACAGGCAAACAGATGATTTTAAAATTTCTGTAGAAGATGCAAAACGCGATTCCGATTTTGTATCAAAGTTTGGATTAAGTGAAGATTTAGAGGCTGCAAGGGCTATTCAAGAAACTGTATCATCTGATGCAAATAGCCATCTTACTTTTGGTTTGTTTGAAAAAGCTATTGTAAACTTTCATAAGCACCTTGCCGAAGATTTAAAATAATATAACAATACGGCAAGAAAAATTAAATATATTTAAATTGGAGTTTCTATGTTTAGTCACGTTATGTTGGGCGCCAATAATATTGAGAAATCAAAAATATTTTACGATGCTGCGTTAGGTGCAATGGGGGTTAAACCGTCATTCATAGATCCCAAGGGACGCGCTATGTATCTTCATTCTGGCGGTATTTTACTTCTTACAAAACCAATAGATGGCAAAGAGGCAACTGCCGCTAATGGCAGTACAATAGGTTTCGCAGCAAAGACTCCAGAGGAAGCGGATGCTTTTCATGCAGCAGGACTTGCGAATGGTGGTACGGCAATTGAAGATCCTCCAGGATGGCGCGAGAGCGGCGCAATGCGGTTATATTTATCATATCTAAGAGACCCGTCGGGTAATAAAATATGCGCTATGTGTCAGGGGTAAATAATCTTTTTAAAGCAGTTATTATTTAGAAAATTTTCTTAATTGTTTTCTCATTTCTGACTTTTGTAAAGTGAGCTACGAAATTTTCCGATGAGTATTTTATTTTCTTTATTATACTGTTTTATACTTTCTTCTTTTATGTACCCATAACCCCTAATTTTATCAGGTAAATTGGCTATATCAACTGCGAGTGCATAATTATCATTTGTTAGCCCTTCTATTAACATATTAACAGTAGCTTCATATTGTACTATAAGGTTTCGCTCTGTTTTACGTTCTGAGGTGTATCCAAAAATATCAAAGGGTGTCCCGCGCAACCCTTTCATATTTGATATAATTTTAAGAATTGGCGTTATCCAACCTCCAATTTCATATTTTCTTGGACGTCCAGTATGTGGATCTTTTTTAGAAATTAGCGGAGGGGACAGATGATACTTAATTTTATAATTACCATCAAAGGTTTCAGCGAGTTTTTCTGCAAATATCGGCATAGTTTGAAGTCTTGCAACTTCATATTCGTCTTTATATGCCATTAGTTTATATGCAAATGTTGCGACAGCACGGGTTAGTCCACTCTGTCCTTTTGTTTTATTTTTTTCTAAATCCACTATTTTTTGAACGAGAATTTTGTATCTTTCGGCATAAGAAGCATTTTGATAAAGTATCAAATCAGCAATACGCGCTTCAATAAATTCAATATCTGTTTTTGATTTTGGGGGCTCAATTTTTATTAATTCGGATATTGCTTGGGGTTTATGGGCCGCAAGACGTCCCCATTCAAAAGCTTGTTTATTCCAATCGGGTTTTACACCATTTAGTTCTATAGCTTTGAATATAGCCTCTTTACCAATAGGTAATGCACCTTTTTGCCAAGCATAGCCGACTAAGAATAAATTTGCTCCGATTGAATCCCCTAGTAACTTTACAGCCATACGGGTTGCATCAAGATATTCTATATTTTCGGATGCAAGCATAGTAGAAAACCTGTTTTGTAGTTCTTCTAAAGGGTAGTTAAGGTCAGGATCGTCTATAAAATCACTCGATATTGTTTTTTCCAGATTAATGAATGCCTTTGTTTTATTTGGACTTAGTGTTTCTAAAACTTTATCCATGCCTGAAGTCATCATATCACAAGCGATTAAAACGTCGGACCCGCCACTTGTTAGTCTAGCTGCATTAATTTCGGATTGGTAATTTGCAAATTGGATATGTGTCATGACGGGCCCACCTTTTTGAGAAAATCCCATTTGATCAACAATAGATACCCCTCTGCCTTCTATATGAGCAGCAGTTCCTAAGAGTGCGCCAATCGTGACTACCCCCGTTCCGCCAACACCTGCAATTAGCACTCCATAGGTCTCACCCTTAACGATATTATATAATTGGGGTGAAGGTACCGTAGCTTTGAAATTATTGATTTCTATCCCTCGTTTCATATCACCCCCATGAACAGTGACAAAGCTCGGACAGAAGCCGTCAACGCAAGAATAGTCCTTATTGCAAGATGACTGATGTATCTGCCGTTTGCGGCCATACTCTGTATCTAACGGCTGAACGGATAGGCAGTTGGACTTTTTCGAACAATCTCCACATCCTTCGCAAAGACGGTCATTGATAAAGGCGCGTTTGGGTGTATCGGGAAAGGTTCCACGCTTACGGCGACGACGTTTTTCAGCGGCGCAAGTTTGATCATAAATTAAAACTGTAGTACCCTTAATATCTCTTAAATCTCGTTGGACACTATCAAGTTCCCGTCGGTGATGAATAGTAGTCCCGATTGCAAATCCTGGTTTCTTTCCATATTTGAAGGGTTCATCAGTTACTATAGCAATTCGCTTGACCCCTTCTTGGTAAACTTGATGGGTAATCATTTGTACAGTAATTTGTCCATCAACTGGCTGTCCGCCTGTCATCGCGACGGCGTCGTTGAAGAGTATTTTAAATGTGATATTGGACCCAGCTGCAACAGTTGCCCTAATGGCTAATGACCCACTATGAAAGTAGGTGCCATCCCCCAATTGTTGAAATGTATGCTTACTATTTACAAAAGGTTCCTCGCCAATCCATGTCGCACCTTCACCTCCCATATGGGTAAACCCTTCAACATCTCGATCCATCCAAGTTGCCATATAATGACAACCAACACCGCCAATTGCTTTGCTGCCTTCTGGAACTTTGGTAGAAGTATTATGAGGGCAACCAGAGCAAAAATAAGGTACATGTTTAGTGTGAATAGAATTAGCCTTTGCTATGGACTCTTGGCAGTTATTCAGTAATTCAAGACGGGTCTCTATTTCATTGCTTGTGTAAAAATAAGCGATTCTTTCTGCTATAATGCGTGCTATTCTGTCTGAATTTGTTTGCTTGTAATCAATAACTAGTGGTTTACCGTTTTCATCTGTTCTTCCGACTATTCGAGGGCGTTCTTTATCTGGAAGATCATAACAGCCGCGCATGAATCCATTTTGAATTTGTTCCCGCTTATCTTCGATTACCAGAACTTCATCCATCCCTCTAGCAAACTCTCTGTATAGATCATCATCAGAAGGGAAGGGCATAGCTATTTTGAGCACATTGATACCGAGGGATTTAGCCTTTATTTCACTAATACCGAGATCACTCAGGGCTTGTTTTACATTGCTCCACTCCTTACCCATGGCAACAATACCAAATTTTTTCTTTGGGCTTTCAAGTGTAATACGGTTAAGATTATTGGCGCGCGCAAATGCCAATGCTGCCGGTAATTTATATTTTCTTGCACGTTTATCCATGTCGTATATGTCATTTAGGCGTCGTGCGTTAACGCCGTCTTTTGGGAATATAAATTTTGGATAGGAAATCTTAATTCGGTTATAATCGCCATCAATTGATGCAGATGTTTCAATTGTCTCAGGTATTAATTTATAACCCACAAAGGATCCGCAAAACCGCGATAGAGCAATGCCATAAATACCTAAATCAAAAACATCCTGAATATCTGCGGGGTACAAGACTGGCATTAGAAGGTCTTCAAAAAGTAGTTCAGAATGATAGGGGTCAGTTGTGGACGTCATATCAGGGTCATCACCACAAAGCACAAGGACTCCACCATGCTTTGTTGTGCCGTGCAAAGTAGCTTGGCGCAAACCATCAATTGTTTGATCTAGCCCTGGCCCTTTGCCATACCACATTGAGTAAACACCATCATATTTTGCATCATCTTTAAAACCAACTTTTTGGGTTCCCCAGACTGCAGTCATAGCCATATTTTCATTGAGCCCTGGCCAGAATTTAACATGATGTTCCTCGAGAGTTTTTTCTCCTGCGCGCCATAGCTCTATATCAATAGCTGTCATAGGGGAGCCTCTATAGCCCGATATAAAACCACCTGTATTCAATCCTGCTTTTTCATCTATTTTTCTCTGTATCATCATCAAGCGAATGATTGCCTGCTGCCCTGTCACGAATACGCGGCCACGATCTAGGGTATATTTGTCCGCAAGTGTAATATTTGGTAATTTTACTGTTGAGTTCATTTTACCCCTGCTTAATATTAATAAAGTGTAGAAATAATTCTCTTAGGTGGTAATTCCTGTTTTTTTTAAAGGTAGTAAATATGATGCACTCACTTACAAAATTTTACATTTTTGAATCAATTTCTATGCTATAATATACAAATATATAGGAAAAAAATTCTCTATTAAATATATATTTTGGGTAAATTATACTTTAAAAAAAATATATTGAGGAATATTATTTTTTAACTCATAGAGTTTTGAAAGTGTGATACTTGTTAGGTAATACCATAAAAATTACTGGGATTGTATTAAGTTATTATTGACACCCCAATAAGAAGCATTGCGCCCATGAATATTGTTGTCAAAGTCATGATTGTAAGGGGTTTTGCACCAACTTTCATGACTAATTTCATATCTGTTTTTATACCGATCGCCACCAAGGATATTATTAATGCCCAATGTGCGGATATATTACCTGCGTTCTTTGCTAAATCAGGAATAATATTTAAGCAGCTAAGCAATGCTAAAAGGCAAAATACAATTAAAAACGGAGGTGTGCTCGCCCTAAGCTTGGACCTCAAGTTAGGGTAGGGTGTACTGGAGCTTTTTCCCCAGATCAGAGATATAATAATGATAACCGGTAACAGCATGGAAACACGTATGAGTTTAAATACAACGGCGAGATCTCCTGCCTCATTTGAAACTGCATATCCAGCACCAACGGCTTGTGATACATTGTGTATACCGCCTCCCATAAAAATCCCACTTTCTAATATATTTAAATTTAAAGCATTGGATATAAATGGATATAGAAGCATAGCTAATGTAGATAGAACAGTTATACCTGCAACAGTAATTGCAAGCTGAGCATCACGAAGCGGGTTATCCTCCAGAGCGGAGCAAATTGCAGCAGCGGCTGATACGCCGCATATTCCAACGGCGCCGCCCATGAGAATTGAAAAATCTTTTGGCTGCCCTAAAACCCTAGCTATTAAATAACCCACTAGAAGCGTTATTATAAGTGTTATAATTACAAAAAGAGGAGCCATGAAACCTATTTGGGATAGATCGGTTAAATCTATGCGTAGACCCATTAATGCAACCCCAGCATAAAGTAAGCCACGAGAGCTCCAATTTATTCCATCTTTAAAAATAGAAATTGAATTTAAAGCATGCAGCAATAGTCCAATTATAATGGCAAGCAACATTACAGGTATCATTGTTACCTTTGATACAAAGGCGGCAAGAATTCCTGTAAAAATGCAAACAACAAGACCTGGAGTATGATTTTTAAATTCTGATATTTTTGCTTGCATTAATTATACCCCCCACCTCAAGCCTGAGCTTGAAGTACAGTCACCATAACCATATTAAATATTGCTTCAACATCAGAACCACGAGATAAATCATTTGCGGGTTGATTAAGACCCTGAAGTATAGGCCCAATAGCTTTTGCTCCTCCTAGGCGTTCAGTGATTTTATAAGCTATATTTCCTGAGTTTAAATCAGGAAAAATAAATATATTTGCATTACCTGCTATACTAGAGGTAGGTGCTTTTTTACTAGCTACTGAGGGTATTATAGCAGTATCAAATTGTAGCGGTCCATCTACCTTTAATTTTGGGTTGAGAGTTTTAACTAATTTTAATGCATCACATATTTTATCTACATGCGGATGATTGGCGCTTTTATGTGTAGAAAATGATAGTAGCGTAATTTTAGGCTCCAGATTTAATAAAGATTTAGCAGTTTCAGAAGATGCGATTGTTATTTGAGCTAACTCATGTGCATTTGGATCTATAACCACTCCTCCGTCAGAAAAAATAACAGCTCCTTTTAATGCTTTTGAATTATGAGGCATCTGCATAATGAAAGAACTGGAAATAAGTCCCTCTGGTATTTTTGTACCTATAATTTTTAGTGCCGACACAATAACTTCTTTTGAGGTGTGGGTTGCTCCCGCAACAGAACCATCTGCTAATCCTTTTCGGACCATCATGTTTGCAAAATTTAAAGGCCTTTTAAGTTCTGATTTAGCAGTTTCTAAGTCGATACTTTTGGTAACTTTTAAATTACAAAAATCTTCCAGAAACATTTCATACGACAGAATTGGATTTATTACTAAAATTTCCTGGTGTGTGTCACCGGATTTTGAAAGCAGGGTTCGTATAGTTTTTTCATCACCAAGAAGTGTTATTTTTGCTATCTTTTTATTAACTGCTTTTATAGCAGCATCTATAATTCTCTGATCAGTACCTTCGGCAAGAACTATATGTTTAGGCGATGACTTTGCGCGCTCAAACATTTCATTAATGGAATTCATAAACATCCTCTAAATAAACTTTACCCGCCTATTTGAGGTTTCATGTCTTCTAGGTTTATTCCAGCAACTTTAACAGGTTTCTTCATGGCATCTCTTCGGAAGGGTTCCCCTAATTCTTGATTTAAAACGCATTCTATAAACGTTGTTATATTCTCTTCCATTTGAAGGCGTACACCCTCCCTTATGGCTTCGGTTAATTCAGTCATTGTAGTAACTTGCAATCCTCTAAGGCCACAGGCTTCAGCTACTTTTGCATATTCAACACCAAGATTGAGTTCTGTGCCAACAAAGTTATTATCATACCATAAAGTCGTATTTCTTTTTTCCGCGCCCCATTGATAGTTTCTAAAAATAACTTGTGTAATTGCAGGCCAGTCACCTCGGCCGCAAGCTGTCATTTCATTCATAGAAATTCCAAATGCACCGTCTCCAGCAAATCCTACAACTGGCACATCGGGTTTAGCTATTTTTGCACCAAGAATAGCGGGTAATCCATATCCACAAGGTCCAAACATACCTGGAGCTAAATATTTTCGGCCTTCTTCAAAATAAGGGTAAGCATTACCCAGTGCACAATTATTACCTATATCAGTTGATATTATAGCATTTTTTGGCAAGCCAGATGTAATGGCTCTCCAAGCTGCCCGAGGAGACATACGTTCGGGCTCTCGAGTTCTGGCGCTTTCATTCCAATTAGTACCTGGATCATCATCTTCATGTTCCATTGATGTTAAAAGCTGTGCCCATCTTGACTTACTTTCAGATATATCAATTTTACGCTCACTTCGGCCATGATCACCAGCATTATCACTAAGTTTCTTAAGAATTTGTTCTGCAACGACTTTAGCGTCCCCTTGAATGCCAACTGTAACCTTTTTTGTTAATCCAATTCGCTCGGCATTAATGTCAACTTGAATAATTTTGGCAGACTCAGGCCAATAATCTATTCCGTAGCCCGGTAAGGTAGAAAATGGATTAAGCCTAGTTCCTAATGCAAGAACCACATCGGCTTTTGCAATGAGTTCCATAGCAGCTTTTGAACCGTTATAACCTAGCGGGCCGACACATAATTCATGTGAACCTGGGAACGCATCATTATGTTGGTAGCCTAAACAAACGGGCGCATCTAATCTTTCAGCGAGATTTTTTGAAGCTTCAATAGCACCACCTAATACAACTCCAGCACCATTTAATATAACAGGAAACTTAGCTTTAGAAAGTAAGTTCGCCGCTTCTGTAATTGCAGTCTTTCCTCCTCGTGGACGTTCAAGTTTTACAATTTGCGGAAGTTCAATGTCTATAACTTGAGTCCAGAAGTTTCTTGGTACATTAATCTGTGCAGGAGCGCTAAACTGATGGGATCTTTGTATAACTCTGTTTAAGACTTCTGCTATTCGCGTAGGGTCTAACACCTCTTCTTGATAGGCTACACAATCTGAGAACATGCGCATTTGAGGAACTTCTTGAAACCCTCCCTGTCCCATCGTGTTGTTTCCGGCTTGCGGCGTTACAAGTAATAATGGGGTATGATTCCAATAAGCTGTCATTATAGGAGTTAAAAAATTAGTAATCCCAGGTCCATTTTGAGCAATTGCCATAGACATTTTCCCTGAAGCTCTGGTATAGCCATCGGCCATCATTCCGCCATTACATTCATGCGCAACGTCCCAAAATTTTATACCCGCCTGAGGAAATAAGTCTGATACTGGCATCATTGCTGATCCAATTATGCCAAATGCATTTTCAATTCCGTGCATTTGGAGAACTTTAACAAAGGCTTCTTCAGTATTCATTTTTGTCATTTGTTTTAACCTTTACTTTTTTTATAATCAGAAATACTTGGTATTAAGATAAGTATGTTATTATCTATGTAAAACACTTATTTGATAGAACCAGATTAGTAGAATAATTTATACCATCCCTTCTTGTTCATTAATTATTATTAACTTACTGTAGAAAATCAGATACTAACAAGTGTACTCTTATTCCCAGTTCGCTAATGGAAATAAAATGGATTTTTTGTTTAAATTGGATAGAAATAATAAACGAGGCTTACAAAACCAGCTTCGAGACAAGATTTCTGCTGCCATTATTGAGGGACGCATAGCTCCAGGGACGCCTATGCCCTCTAGCCGAAGTTTATCGGAAAGGCTTGGCATAGCACGTAACACTGTAATGGCTGCTTACGAATCTTTGCAGGATGATGAATTCATTATTTCACGTGAGCGTAGCGGTTATTTTGTAAATAATAGCGTTTTAGAAGATAAGGCATTACAGAAATCTAGATCAGATGTTGAAAATAGTCTTGAGTCAGGATCAGTTGATTGGTCAAACAAATTGACGTTTAAGGCTACCAAGTTAAGAAATATTGTAAAACCGTCCAATTGGAGAGATTTTAAATATTGTTTTGTTTACGGTCAGATAGATCCAAGACTTTTCCCAGTGCGACATTGGCGCGAGTGCTGGCGGGACGCTGTTGGTGTTCAGGAAATTTCAGATTGGTCACAAGACCTTATAGACCGAGACGATAGATTACTTGTAGAGCAGATAAGAAATAAACTTCTACCACGGCGAGGCTTGTGGGTTGATGAAGATCAAATACTAGTCACAGTTGGGGCTCAGAATGCCCTTTATACAACATTGCGTCTCATGCTCTCAAAAAATAGTACTTTTGGTATTGAAGAGCCGGGTTATCCTGATGTGCGCAATATAGCGTTAGCCTTTACAAAAAATGTAAAGCCTCTTTGCGTTGATAATCACGGAATTACCATCAGCCCTGCATTAGATGTTTGTGATGCTATCTATTTGACACCGAGTCACCAATCTCCATCAACTGTGACGCTATCGGAAGCCCGGCGGAAAAAAATTTTAGAGTTAGCCGAAGAAAAAGATTTTTTAATAATTGAGGATGATTATGAAGCGGAAACAAATTTTAACTATAAGCCACTTCCTGCTTTAATGAGTGATGATAAGTATGGCCGTGTTATATATGTTGGAAGTTTATCTAAAACTTTAGCTCCAGGCCTCAGATTAGGTTATTTAGTTGGACCTAAAGCTTTTATAAATGAAGCTCGGGCATTGCGCAGGTTAATAATGAGGCACCCTGCGGCAAACAACCAAAGAGCTGCTGCCTATTTTTTAGCACGTGGTCACCATGAAAGCCTTTTACGTGCCTTAATAAAATCAAACAGAAGTAAACGTCTTAAATTATTAGAAAGCATGAATAAGTACTTACCCGCTTGGACAATATCGTCAAATCAAGGCGGTTCATCAATTTGGGTAACAGGCCCTACAATCCTTGATGCAAGAGTTTTGGCGCAAAGATGTTTACAAAAAGGTGTGCTCATTGAGCCAGGTAATATTCATTATATTTCAGATGATAGACCCTATAATAGATTTAGACTGGGATACACTTCGATAAATGAAAATAATATCGAAGAAGGTATAAAAATAATCAGTCAGGTTGCTGAAAGTATAACATCTAAATTAAATAAAACTTAAGTTAGTGGATGTATTTCCTCTAATGCGTTATCTAAAATATTTATAATATCATCAATCTCTGACCGTCCAGCAATAAGAGCAGGTGTCAAGCATAAAGTATTGTTGTTTGAGGGTATACTTCGATTAGTACGACCAATTAGAAGTCCTTTTTTCTTACAATAATTTGTAACCTTTATGGCAAAGAGTTCATCAGCAGGTTCGTTTGTGTTGGGGTTACTAATTAATTCTATACCAGCTAAAAGGCCTTTTCCTCGTGCATCTCCAACAAAGGTATGTTTATCCTTCAAGCCTTTTAGTTTATCTAAAAGATATTCTCCAATTTTTTGAGAATTTTCAATCAAATTCTCTCTTTCAATAATGGCTAAATTTTCAATTGCTGCCGCATGACCGCCTGCGCATCCCCCAAACGTACTAATGTCCCGAAAATAAGACATCTTATCACCTGGATTAACTTTAAATCGATTAAATATATTTTCATTTGTTACTGTGCAGGAAATAGCAGCATATCCGCTGGCCAGTCCTTTAGCCATGGTTACTATTTCAGGTTGCACATCGTAATTTTGATACCCGAACCATTTACCTGTTCGTCCAAAACCACAAACGACTTCGTCAATATGCAATAAAATATCATATTTTTTGCAAATTTTTTGGATGATAGGGTAATATTCATCGACTGGAACTATTACGCCCCCACCGGCAGTAATGGGTTCTAAAACTACTGAGCCTACATTTTCTGGGCCCTCTTCAAGTATAACCCTCTCTAAGTCATAAGCACATTCTATATTGCATTCACCATACTTTTTTCCAAAGGGGCATCTATAACAATTGGCATTACAAAATTCTGCAAAACCTGGAGCAAAGGGCCCGTAATCCTCACGGCGTTCTGATTGACCAGAAGAGCTTAATGCACCTATTGTGGTTCCATGATAATCACGATGGCGATAAATTATTTTATGTTTTGACCCGTCCCCCTCAATACGAGAGAGCTGTCTGACCATTTTATAACCCTTTTCATTGGCTTCTGACCCAGAATTTGAATAATACACACGGCTAAGTCCCGGCATTTTATCAATAAGTGCATTAGCAAATAAAGCGCCAGGTATAGTTCCACCTGTTCCAGAATAGTAACACATTTTGGTTAATTGATCCGCTACAGACTTTGCAATGCTCTCTCGGCCATAACCGACATTTACTGACCATACCCCGCCGGACGTCGCATCCAGGTATTCTTTGCCAGTAGTATCTTTTACAATCATACCTTTTCCTTCAGCAATAATAAAAGGATCTTTTGTATCAAGGTCTTTATGCTGCGTTAGGTGATGCCAAACAGAGTTGCGGTCTTTTTGAATGACTTCATCATTACTTTGTGAAACTAACATGGCTTTCTCCCACTTATGTTAATTGCGAAATATGACCTAGTGAATTATCTGAATATTTCGCTCATTACTTAAGTAGAACTGCATTAGAACGATATGCGTTGTTTAGAACCAGCAACGGCAATTATATTGAGCCAGTTATAGGATTTCTTTAAATGGGATATATGCTAATTTGAATGTTATTCTTGTTCTATTGCTACAAAAATAGTTTTGCGTTCAGTATAGTTTTCGACAGCAGCCCACCCATTTTCTCGGCCTAATCCTGACATTTTTTTCCCGCCAAAAGGTATATTTACGGGTGTTAGATTATATGAATTCACCCAGCAAATTCCAGCCTCTAAGGCTTTTGCCACTCTGTGTCCTTTAGAGAGATTTTTGGTAATGACTCCTGCAGCTAGGCCTAGTTCGGTATTATTAGCCCTTTCGATAACTTCAATCTCTGTATCAAAAGGCATCACACACATCACAGGTCCGAATATTTCTTCTCGCGCGATCTTCATATTATCTTTCACATCACTAAATATGGTTGGCTGAATAAAGTTTCCATTTTTTAAGTTACCTTTTGTAACTTGTAACCCGCCTGTAATAATTTTTGCACCTTCATCAATACCTGATTTGATATAGCTTAAAACTTTTTGCATGTGTTGCTTACTTATTAGGGATCCAATATCTGTTTCAGGGTCTAGTGGATCTCCCACTTTTAAAGCCTCTGTTGCATTTTTTATTACACTTAAGAAGTTTTCATATACAGGTCGCTCTACAAAGACACGAGTACCATTTGTACATATTTCACCTTGTGTATAAAAATTTGCATTAATAGCTGATTGCACCGCAATATCCATATCTGCATCTTTAAAAATAATAAGAGGGGATTTCCCTCCTAATTCCATTGTAATGTGTTTAAGAGTTGAAGCACTCTGAGACATTACTTTTTTCCCTGTTTCAACTGAACCGGTAATAGAGACCTTTGCTATATCTTTATGAGCGCACAAATTGACAATAGTTTTTGTTTCAACATTTAAGACATTAAAGACTCCATCTGGAAGCCCTGCTTTTTTCAAAATTTTTGCAAGTTCACTCGCAGTTATAGGGGTTAATTCTGAGGGTTTAAAAATAACTGAATTTCCACAAGCCAAAGCCGGAGCAGTTTTCCAGCTAGCAATTTGAAATGGATAATTCCAAGCGCCAATAGCTAGCACGACGCCAAGTGGATCAAGCGTTGTATAAGCAAAGCCACCGTCAACTGGGATGTGTTCACTTTGCATTGTGTGGGCAATAGCAGAAAAATATTCAAAACAATCTGCGGCACTGTCAATATCAGCCTCAGGGGTTTCTGATATCGGCTTTCCGGCATCTAAAGTTTCTAATTTTGCGAGCCTGTCTCTATTTTGTCTGATTAATTCCGCAGTTTTATGAAGAATACGTCCACGTTCTTTACCCGACAATTCCGCCCATTTTTTTTGATTCTTTTTGGCAATCTCTACGGTATGATTTGCTTGCTGAAGGCTTGCGAGTTTGATTTCTGTAAGCTGGCTGCCAGTAGCGGGGTTTATACTAACTAATAATTTTTCAGTATCACCATCAACTAACTCACCATTTATAAAGTTACCTGTTTTTAAATCTAACATTTGAGACCTTTGTGTTGCTGAAGTTAATACATATCAATATGTTTATAAAATTAGTGTCATTCTGTCTCATAGCAAATGATATTTTTTGTGAAATAGATAGCTGTATTAAAATTATATCTTATCACGAACGTATAAAGTTAAGATTAGATTTTAATTTACTTGGCTTTATGTTAAATATATAGAAATACTTCTGGAGGTTATTTTATTAAGATGAGACGATTGGTAATAGTTGGAGGCGGCTCTGCAGGTTGGATGGCCGCTGCATACCTCAATGGAG
>Ga0115559_1001663_pt1 | contig 14603 bp, 10 predicted proteins | sample COGITO_mtgs_1105_3_FD_87281 | JGI IMG/M metagenome (GOLD analysis project Ga0115559, IMG submission 87281) | Pelagic marine microbial communities from North Sea - COGITO_mtgs_110506 | ecosystem: Environmental > Aquatic > Marine > Epipelagic | place: Germany:Helgoland, sampling site Kabeltonne... | reverse complement strand
CTTGAGCTGCAACTGGAGCTGCTTTTTTAGCTTCAGGTTTTGCTTCTGCTTCTGCTTCTGCTTTTGGTGCTGGAGCTGGCGCTGCTGCTTTAGCTTCTTTCTCAGTACGTTCAGCTTTTCTTTCGTTTAATCCGTCTGCTACTGCAGAAGTAACGATAGATAAAATTTTATCTACTGATTTAGATGCATCATCGTTAGCAGGAATTAAATAGTCTACTTCACGTGGATCAGAGTTAGTATCTACCATCGCAAAGATTGGAATATTTAATTTTTGTGCTTCCTTGATTGCAATATGCTCGCGCATGATATCCACTACAAACAATGCACCTGGTAAACGTGTCATGTCAGAGATAGAACCTAAGTTCTTTTCTAATTTAGCACGTTGACGATCTACTTGTAATCGCTCCTTTTTAGATAAAGAGTTGAAAGTACCATCCTTTTTCATTCTATCAATCATGGCCATTTTTTTCACAGCTTTTCTGATAGTTACAAAGTTGGTTAACATTCCACCTGGCCAACGCTCAGTAATGTAAGGCTGGTTTACAGCAGCTGCTTTTTCAGCAACGATATCTTTTGCTTGTTTCTTTGTTGCAACAAATAAGATTTTCTTCCCAGAAGCAGCGATTTTTTTCATTGCTTCTGCAGTTTCTTCAATCTTAGCTGCAGTTTTGTATAGGTTGATGATATGGATACCGTTACGCTCCATATAAATGTAAGGAGCCATGTTTGGGTTCCACTTGCGTGTTAGGTGACCGAAGTGAACACCTGCTTCTAATAATTCTTTTACTTCTACTTTTTCCATTTTGTAATAGTTTACGTTCTGTTGAATTAGCAATGTCAAAGTGGCTTTAAAAAAGACCTCTAACATTTAGATGCTAAACTAAACTTTCACGATTTGACGTGATAAGCAACAATAACTGGTTTAATGTTTTGTCGAAATATTCGACGATTTCAATAAAATAAAATAATTCAGAATCTGTTGATACAGACTCTGAATTAAGTGTTGTTTTGATATTAACGTTTCGAGAATTGGAATTTTTTACGCGCTTTCTTCTGTCCGAATTTTTTACGCTCTACCATTCTTGGGTCTCTCGTTAATAGACCTTCTGGCTTTAATACTAGTCTGTTTTCAGGATCAAGCTCGCACATTGCACGAGATAATCCTAAACGTATTGCTTCTGCCTGGCCGGTGATACCACCTCCATATACGTTAACAGTAATATCAAAGTTGCCATCATTGTTAGTCAAGGCTAAAGGTTGGTTTACTTTGTACTGCAATGTTGCAGTACTAAAATAATCCGCCATGTCTTTTTTGTTCACCGTGATTTTGCCTTTTCCTTTGGCAACGTACACACGAGCAACAGCCGTCTTTCTACGGCCAATTTTGTGAATTACTTCCATTAGTTAATTTCGTTTAAATTAATTGCTTTAGGCTTCTGCGCTTCGTGAGCATGTTCAGTACCTGAAACAACTGTTAAGTTTCTGAAAAGAACAGCACCTAATTTGTTTTTTGGTAACATTCCTTTTACTGACTTCTCTACTAATCTGCTTGGGTCTTTTTCAAACAATTCAGTAGCTGTCAGGCTTCTTTGTCCACCTGGATAACCTGTATGACGGATATAACTTTTATCTGTCCACTTGTTACCAGTTAAGTTGATTTTTTCTGCATTAACAACAATTACGTTATCACCGCAATCAACGTGTGGCGTAAAATTAGGTTTGTGCTTACCTCTTAAAAGTATTGCTACTCTTGAAGCTAAGCGACCTAAAGTTTGTCCTTCAGCATCAACTAAAACCCACTCCTTATTAACGGTAGCTTTGTTAGCAGAAACTGTTTTGTAGCTTAATGTATCCACACTAATTTGATTTATTTTGTACCATTGTAGTACAATTGATTAAACATTTCTCTTCCGAAAAAGAGTTTGCAAATTTACGATAACTTATTGGATTGACAAACCTCTATTGTTATTTTTTAAAGGCTAATAATTTGTCACAGAATACTTTGTTGATTCTTGAAATCTAAAAAGCATTTTTTCTAATTGTTTCTAACTCATCAAATGTGAATATATTTGATTTTGCGAGTTTTACAAATTCATCAGTCACTGAGGCATTGAAAAGTATTAGGTCATCAGTATTAACAGTTACTTTAATACCATAATCAAATAATTGACGTATTGAATGTTTTTTGATATTTGTTACTGCACCCATAAGTATGTTACTTGTTGGGCATATATTCAAACGTATATTGTTTTTTAAAATACAGTCCATTGTTTTTTTAAAATACAGTCCATTGTTTTTTTAGAATCTACAGCGCTCAAACCGTGTTGTAATTCATTAGGAGCTAGTAATTTTATAGTGTAATCAATACTTTCATAATCGGAAAACTCTCCTATATGAACTTTGGTTTTTAAACCAAAATCTTTAGCCATATCATAAAACCGAACAAAAGGTTTGAGATCTTTTCCTATTTCTTGGCCATACAAGTCTACCGATTTAAACACACCACTTTCAATACATTTTATACCATCACTATATACCCTTTCGTGTTCTAAATCTTTATTAATGCCTAATTCTGGTCTAAAATCTATTTGTGATTTATATTTTTCTTTTAGGTGACGTGTTATTTCTATTATCTTTTCAACTTTTCCATCAAAAAAACGAGCCAAATTTAAATCTACACTTGCTTCCAATAATGTGACATTATCGTCAATGGCGCTTTCAATAGCAATTTCCATAAAATTAATAACGTCTTTACCTTCAATCAGAATAGTATTAAGTTGCCTGTAAATAAAATCTATCATACCGGAAAGACCATCAAAACTTTTAGGAAAAGTCAAATTTGCTTCAGGATATTTTTCTTTGAAACGTTTTTGAGAACCAGCCAAATGCAAATGACTATGTACATCTGCTTTTGGTAATTTTAAAAAAGTATCTCTAATTTCTGAGTTATTCATATTGATTTAGAATTAATAGAGAACACTTACGGCACTAAACAATAGTGTAATCATTAATAGACCAAGTCTATATAATAGAAACTTTAACAACTCGTTTTCTTCCATTTGATTAAAAGAATATTGAGTGCTAAAAATACAAGATTTTTTAAACCCACTACTTTTGAAATAGTACTACATTATTTGGTAGCGCGTTGCAATCTATCGTTTATAGATTTGCCTATATCATGATTTGGTAGGCGCTCTGCAATAATGATGTCTAAATCCTGCTCATCAAGTTGATGTAAAGCACTGTACAGATTTGTAGCAGCTTCAGAGACATTTCCTGTTTTGGATAAAACAATCTGAAATTTTATAGCCTTGTTTTTTATTTCATTTTCAAACGCTAGAATACCAATATTTTTGCCTTGAAATTGCTTAATAGCATCGGAAATATCAGTTACAAGGATTGTTTTGGTATTTGGTGCATAATGACGCGCCAACATTCCAGGTGCATTGGGAACGGAGTTCTTTTTATTTTTAATTTCAACGGAACCAACTATATTCTCAATATCTTCAATTGATGTTGAACCCAAACGGTAAATAATAGGTTCATCATTTTCAAAACCAATGATGGTAGATTCTATACCGCTTGTGCAAGTACCACCATCAAGTACCATTTTTATGTCATTTTTGAAGTAGCTTTCAACATGTTCAGCGGAAGTAGGACTTATCCGATTAAAGGGGTTTGCACTTGGGGCAGCTAATGGAAAATCTAATTGTTTTAGTAACTCTAAAGTTGTTGGGTGATTTGGAATTCTGACAGCAACAGTATCTTTTCCGGCAGTAATTACATCAGGAATCACCTCCTTTTTTTTGAGAACCAGAGTAATGGGTCCAGGCCAAAATGCTTCAGCTAAAAGTTTTGCTTTTTCTGGAATGCGAGCAACAATGGTCTCTAGATAATCTATTGAAGGAATATGAACAATCAATGGGTTAAATAATGGACGCTGTTTGGTTTTAAAAATAGAATCAATAGCTTTTTCACTGAAGATATTGCCTGCTAAGCCATAAACCGTTTCGGTTGGTATAGCAACCAATTTCTCTTGGTTTAAAAGTGCTACTGCCTTTGATATGTCTTTTGAAATAATACTCATCAATATGGTTGCAAAGCTACTTCAAAAAATTCAAGTTTTAATGTGCTTCTAGCCAATTATCACCAATATCTAAATCAACATCCAAAGGGACGTTAAGAGTATAAGCATTTTCCATCTCTGTTTTGATGAGCGTTTTCATAGCATCTAACTCAGGTTTATAGATGTCAAAAACTAATTCATCATGTACTTGCAACAACATTTTGGATTTATAACCAGATGCTTGAAGTTTATCATATATATTTATCATCGCAATTTTAATAATGTCTGCAGCACTTCCTTGTATAGGTGCATTTACAGCATTGCGTTCTGCTGCTCCACGAACAACAGCATTTCTGGAATTAATATCTTTAAGATAGCGACGTCGTCCTAAAACGGTTTGTACATAACCATTATCACGTGCAAAGTCTACTTGCTTGCTTATGTAAGCGCGCAATTTTGGATAGGTTTCATAATAAGTATCAATCAATTCTTTGGCTTCACCACGAGATAAATCAGTTTGGTTACTTAGTCCAAAGGCAGAAACCCCATAAATAATTCCAAAATTTACCGTTTTGGCATTGCTACGTTGCTCACGTGATACTTCAGTTAGTGGGACATTAAACACTCTTGAAGCTGTTGATGCATGAATATCTTCACCATTTTTAAAAGCTTCAATCATGGTTTCTTCTTGACTTAAAGCCGCAATAATTCGTAATTCTATTTGAGAATAATCTGCTGCTAAAAGTGTATAGTTTTCATCTCTTGGGACAAAAGCTTTACGGACTTGTCGACCTCTTTCTGTTCGTATTGGGATATTCTGTAAGTTTGGATTATTACTACTTAATCGACCAGTAGCTGCTACGGTTTGCATATAATCGGTATGCACGCGATTTGTACTTTCTTCAACCTGAAGAGGTAATGCATCAACATACGTACTTTTGAGTTTAGCCAAGCCACGATAGTCCAATACATCTCTTATAATTTGATGATCTTTTGCTAAATAACTAAGCACATCTTCGGCAGTAGAATATTGACCAGTCTTGGTTTTTTTGGGCTTGTCAACGAGTTTCATTTTTTCAAAAAGAATAATACCTAGTTGCTTTGGTGATGCTATATTGAATTCTTCACCTGCAGCTTCGTAAATTCGTTTTTCGAGTGTTTGAATATCGTTGTTTAAGTCATCTGATAAAGAATTTAAAAAGGCTTTATCTAAGTTGATTCCTTCCAATTCCATAGCTGCTAACACACGAAGAAGCGGTAATTCTATCTCATCAAATAATTTTTGGGTATTGGCTTCGCCCAATTCTTTTTAAAAATGTTCTTTCAACTGAAGTGTAATATCAGCATCTTCAACAGCATATTCTGTTTGTTTTTCAAGTGGGACATCTCGCATTGAAAGTTGATTCTTTCCCTTCTTACCTATTAATTCAGTTATTGAAATAGGAGAATAGTTTAAATAGGTTTCAGCTAGTACATCCATATTATGGCGCATATCTGGATTGATCAAATAATGCGCAAGCATCGTATCGAACAGTTTTCCCTTTACTTCGATATTATATTTCGCCAGAACTTTTATGTCGTATTTTAAATTCTGCCCAATTTTTTCAATGTTTTCATTTTCAAAAAATGGCCTGAGTATCTCAATCAAATTCTGAGTTTCATTTTTATTTTCAGGAAAAGGCATATAAAAACCTTTACCAGTTTCCCAAGAAAAGGCAATACCGACCAATTCAGCCACTAGTGGATTTAGCCCGGTAGTTTCAGTATCAAAACACACAGAGGTTTGACTCATCAGGTTTTTGACAAATAGTTTTGTTGCCATTCCTGGCGATATACTTTGGTAAAAATGCGAGGATGTTTCAGCCGTCTTTCTTGTATATTCTAAAGTTGTTTTATCAGATGTTAATGTGTCTCCACCAAATAATGAGAATTGTCCAGCGCCAGCAGATTTTTGTTCTTTAGGTGTGGCTTTAACTTCAACTTTAGTCACAGCTGAACCATTAGCTGTAGTTGGAACTTCAGTTGAAAATGTCTTTAAGAAGTTATCGGTTAATCGTCTAAACTCTAAATCCTGAAATATTTCTTTTACTTTTTCAACATCTGGATGGTCTAATTCAAAATCTTTGGCATCAAAATCAACAGGAACATCTAACATAATAGTTGCTAACTTTTTTGAAAGTAGTCCAAGTTCGCCATTGGCTTCAACCTTTTCTTTCATCTTTCCTTTTAGCTGGTCCGTGTTAGCCAATAAACCTTCCATGCTACCAAACTGATTGATGAATTTTTTTGCTGTTTTTTCACCCACACCAGGTAGTCCAGGAATATTATCAGATGAATCTCCCATCATTCCTAAAAAATCAATAACTTGCATTGGTTTCGTTACTTCAAACTTTTTTTGTACTTCAGGAATGCCCCAGGTTTCGTAACCACCACCAAAAACAGGACGGTACATAAAAATATTATCTGTTACTAATTGAGCAAAATCCTTGTCAGGTGTTACCATAAACACTTTGTAGCCTTCCTTTTCGGCTTGACGTGAAAGTGTGCCAATAACATCATCTGCTTCGAAACCTTCTTTTACCATGATAGGAATATGCATGGCTTTAAGGATTTCATAGATATATGGTACAGCAGTTTTTATACCTTCAGGTGTTTCGTCTCTGTTGGCTTTATATGCTTCGTACATTTCAACACGGTCGGCACTGCCACCTTTGTCAAAACAAACAGCTAAATGGTCGGGTCTTTCTCGTTTAATAACATCTAAAAGCGAGTTCATAAACCCCATGATGGCTGAAGTATCTTCACCTTTAGAATTAATTCTTGGATTTTTTATAAAAGCATAATATCCACGAAATATTAAAGCATAAGCATCGACTAAAAAGAGTCGTTTTTGGTCTGACATTTTATTATTTTTAGAAGTCTATAAATCTACAAAAAAACCCGAAGCTATTAGCTTCGGGTTTTATTATTATTGATATTGTTTTAAGAATTAAGGTGCTGGATTCGGAATTGCTGAATGCACTTCGTTGATTGCTTTCAGGACATCGTCACTTAGTGATATGTTGATACTATCTATATTCTCTTCTAATTGATTTAAATTAGTTGCACCGATGATATTACTTGTTAAGAACGGACGTTCATTAACAAAAGCTAATGACATTTGCGCTAAACTCATACCGTTATCTTCAGCAATTTTTAAATAATGTTTTGTTGCTTCAGTAGCTTGATCTCCACTATATCTTACAAAACGTGGGAATAATTTTAAACGTGCATTATCGGCAGCAGTTCCTTTAATATACTTTCCAGAAAGTACACCAAATGCCATTGGTGAGTATGCCAATAGCCCAATATTTTCCCGATGTGCAACTTCTGCCATTGTACTATCAAAAGGCCTACATAATAATGAGTATGCATTTTGAATAGTGATTAGTCGTGGTAAATTATGTTGTTTAGATTCTTGTAAATAACGCATGGTTCCCCATGCGCCTTCGTTAGAAATCCCGATTTGTCTTACTTTTCCTGACTTTACGATTTTGTCAAGGTTATGCAAAATTTCATTAAAGTTATCTTCCCATTTATCATTTGCATCATGAACATAATCTCTAACACCAAATTTATTAGTTTCACGTTCTGGCCAATGCAATTGGTATAAGTCTATATAGTCGGTTTGCAATCGTTTTAAGCTATTATCTACAGCTTCATTAAGTGCGCCTTTACTAAAACCAGTGGTCCTAATATGTGCTGTATAATCTCCTGGCCCAGCTATTTTACTTGCCAAAATAACTTTGTCTCTATTACCTGTTTTAGAAAACCAATTTCCAATAATTCGTTCGGTTTCTGCATAAGTTTCGGCAGTTGCAGGAACAGGATATAACTCAGCAACATCAAAAAAATTAACACCTTTATCTAATGCTAAATCCATTTGAGCAAAACCTTCGTCTTGGGTGTTTTGATTTCCCCAGGTCATGGTGCCAAGACATATTTTACTAACTTTTATATCTGTATTCGGAAGGTTGGTATATTTCATAGTCGCAATAAAAATTTTAACAAAAATAAGAAGACCTTTCAGGTTAGTGAAACTTGAAAGGTCTAAATCTATGTTAAGTTTTATGTTTTAGATTTCATTTAAAAGCTTTGAAATCTCATCTAATTTCGGTGTCAATATAACTTCAATGCGTCTATTTTTTGCCTTACCTTCCGCAGTATCGTTATTTGCAATAGGTGCGTACTCTCCACGGCCAGCAGCTGTTAAATTTTCGGCTTTTATAGACGAGTTTTCTTTAAGAATTTTCACAATTGAAGTGGCGCGTTTTGTCGATAAATCCCAATTACTACTCAATTGCGCATTGCCTTTATAAGGCACATTGTCAGTATGACCTTCAATCAAAACAGCAATATCTGGATTTTCTGCCAAAACACTACCTAATTGTTGTACGGCTTTACGTCCTTCAGTTCCCACAGACCAACTCCCAGAATTGAAAAGTAGTTTGTTTTCCATTGAGATGTAAACTTTACCATCACGTTGTTCTACAGTTAAGCCCTTGCCTTCAAAGTTTGTTAATGCTTTTGAGATGGCATCTTTAAGCTTAGTCATTGCTGCATCTTTTGTTGCGATAACATTTTCTAATTCAGCAACTCTTTTTGAACCTGCTTCAATCTCTTTTTGTAGTTTGTTTAAACGATTACTTTCTGCTTCAAGTGCTTGCTCTTTAGCTTCAAGTTGTGCTAATAATTCTCTATTCTTTTTGGAGTTTGCTGCGATTGAAGCAGAACTTTGTTCTTCTAATGCTGCATATGATGCTTTGAGATTCTCCAAATTAGATTTTGAGGCTGCTAATTCAGTAGTGAGTTGGTCTCGTTCTTTCACAGCATCATCGTAAGCTTGCTGTAATTTTTCTAAATCATTTTCAAGCTTATTTTTTGCACCTGAGAGTGATTGATTATCGTCAGACAATTGACGGTGCTCTTTTTTAAGGTCTGCATATTTATCTTCTAAATCCGTGTAAATCTTTTTTGACACACAAGATGAAAAAAACGTTAAGCTTAAAGCTAAAATTGACAGTTTTTTAATCATAATCTTCTATTTGAGTTTAATTGATGAATTTTTAAAATCCTAATTCTAGCAGAATAGGACAATGATCACTATGAACTGCTTCGGTGAGTATAACGCTTCGTTTTAAGTTTTCTTGTAAAGGTTTTGTAGCTAATGCATAATCTAAACGCCAACCCTTATTATTTGCTCGAGCATTAGCTCTGTAACTCCACCACGAATATTTTTGTAATTCTGGGTTGAGGTATCTAAATGTATCAACGAGTCCGCTTTCTAAAAAGTTGCCTAACCATTCACGTTCTTCTGGTAAAAACCCAGAAACACCTTTCATTTTTGGGTTATGGATATCAATGGCTTCATGACAAATGTTGTAGTCACCACAGATTATAAGTTTAGGGAAGTCTTTTTTTAGTGAATTAATATAATCTTGGAATTCATCCATATAATTGAGCTTAAAACTCAGACGTGTATCATTTGTACCCGAGGGTAAGTATAAACTCATCACGGAAACATTATCAAAATCAGCTCTAATATTTCGCCCTTCAAAATCCATGGATTCTATTCCGGTTCCGAACTCTACATGATTTGGTTCTGTTTTACTTAAAATAGCAACACCACTATAGCCTTTTTTTTGTGCACTAAACCAGTAGTTGTATTTAAATCCAGCTTCGGCAAAAACATCTAAATCTAGTTGGTCTTCTTGAGCTTTTATTTCTTGTAAACAAATGACATCTGGGTCAGTTGCTGTTAACCAATCTATAAATCCTTTTTTTAATGCGGCTCTAATACCGTTAACGTTGTATGATGCAATTTTCATGTTGAATAATTAGTTCAGTATCAAAAATAAATAATACTGTACTTTTACAATGCTTTTTATTGTGAAATATGTCTTAAATAAAGGCGTTACTGTTCTATATGCGAATACTAATTACTTTTCTATTTCTAATACTTTCGTTTACTGCGCTAGGACAGGAGAAGTCTAGTAATTATAAATTTAAAAAATTTGCGGTTAAGGATTCAATTCTGATTGATTCGGTCAGTATCAATCCAAGTTTGTTTAAAGTGAAAAGTAAATCTGGAAAACTAATAGATTCAAGTTTATATTCTATTGACTTTTCTAAATCGATTTTAAGGTTTAAACCATCGGTAAATACTGATACTGTTTTAGTCGAATATCTTCGCTACCCAAATTTTATTACCAAAACTTACCGTCAGCTGGATGATAATATTATCATTCAAAATACAGAAGCACGCCAAAGATTATTCCAAATTCAGAGAATAAAACCCAAAAGTAATTTTACACCTTTTGATGGCTTAACAACATCAGGAAGTATCTCACGCGGTGTAACTATTGGTAACAATCAAAACTCGGTTTTGAATAGTGAGCTAGATTTACAAATTTCAGGAAAGTTAAGTAATAAAGTATCCTTAAGAGCATCGATACAAGATGCTAATATCCCATTACAAGAAAGTGGATTTTCTCAACGACTTGATGAATTTGACCAGATTTTTATTGAATTGTATAGTAAAGATTGGCGCATCCGAGCTGGGGATATAGATTTGGTAAATAACACCAGTTATTACAATGGTTTTAGTAAACGTGTGCAAGGACTTTTGGTTAATGCTAATTTAAGTAAAAAGACCTCTGTGTTTGCCTCGGGTGCACTGGTACGTGGACAGTTTACAACAAGTCAGTTTACTGCGCAAGAAGGAAATCAAGGACCATACAAATTAAGAGGAGAAAATGGAGAATTATTTGTTTTGGTCGTATCGGGAAGTGAAACGGTCTATGTCAACGGTGTACCATTGGAACGTGGCGAAAACAAGGATTATATTATCGATTATAATGCTGGGCAGATTGTTTTTAACTCAACATTTCCAATAACCTCCGAAATGCGAATTACCGTCGATTACCAATTTAGCGAACGAAATTATTCGCGATTTACAGTTTATGGTGGTGGTAAATATGAAACTGAAAAACTAAAATTAAATCTTTCGGTATACTCTGAGAGTGATGCTAAAAATCAACCCTTACAACAAAATTTATCTACAGAGCAAGCGCAGATTTTAGCTAATGCTGGTGATGATATGAGTTTAATGACAGCACCATCGGCAGTTGAAGAAACATTTTCTGAAAATAGAATCTTGTACCGAAAAGAGCTATTTGGTACTGAGGAAATATTTGTGTTTTCTAATGACCCAAACGACCAATTGTTTAGTGTCCGTTTTACATTGGTAGGTAATAATCAAGGTAATTATGTCTTAAGTAATGACAGTACAATTGCTAATATTTATGAATTTGTACCGCCAATAGCAGGAATACCTCAAGGAAATTTCGAACCTATTATCCAACTTGTTGCACCTGAACGTCTACAAATAGCGACGCTAAACGGAACATATACAGCAACAGAAAGAACAAATGTCTTTTTTGAATTGGCGGGAAGTAAAAACGATTTGAATTTGTTTTCAAGTGCAGATGATAACAATAATGATGGTTTTGCTGGGAAATTTAAAGTGCAACAAAAACTCATAAAAAAAGATAGTGCTTGGAATGTATCTGCGATTGCAGATATTGACTATTTGCAAGATAATTTCAGAACTGTACAACGTTTATACCGACCAGAGTTTGCTCGTGATTGGAATTTAGATAATTCCGAAGCTAATCAAGGTAATGTGAGTTTAGGAGATCAATTGCTTTTTAATTCTGGAGTTCAAGCATTTCATCATAAAAAAGGAAGGTTTGCTTATAATTTTGAACACCTTAATTATTCTGAAGCCTTTAATGGTAACCGCCATAATCTTAAAGCTGATTTGCGATTGGGGGATTTTACAATATTCTCACAATCTAGTGCTTTACGTAATAGTTCGACTTTAAATACCTCAAAGTTTTTTCGTTCTTTTAATCGTGTAGTTTACGGGAAAAATAAAAAATGGGCTGGGGCAAAACTAGCTTTAGAAGACAATGAACAAACCGAAAAAGCAACAGGAAACTTAACTGCCTTGAGTCAAAAATTCATTTCTTATGAAGCATTTGCTGGAGTTGGCGATAGTACAAAAGTATTTGTAGAGCTTGGTTATATTCATAGACTTAATGACAGTTTACGGAATAATAATTTACAACGTGTTAATACGTCAAATAGCTATTATCTAAAGTCAAGATTAATTCAGAATAAAACATCGAATTTGCAATTATTTGTCAATTACAGAACTTTAAAAGCAAAAGATAATACGTCGCAAGACGAGCAATCTTTAAATAGCAGATTGAATTATAACCAACGTTTATTCAAAAACGTTTTAATCTTAAATACAAGTTACGAAACCAATTCAGGGACATTACCACAACAAGATTTTACTTTTGTTGAGGTCGAACCAGGACAAGGTAATTTTACTTGGATAGATTATAACGGCAATGGAATTCAAGAACTAGGTGAGTTTGAAACAGCACAATTTGCTGACCAAGGAAGTTATATTAGAGTTTTATTACCTAACCAAGTTTTTATCCAGACGCACCAAAATCGCTTTAGTCAAACCGTAACATTTAATCCACAACAATGGAATGTCTCTAAGAGTAGTTCTAAAAAATTCTGGTCACATTTTTATAACCAAACATCGTTTTTGGTAGATAATAAATTACGTAGAGATGGGAGCTCCTTTAACCTCAATCCATTTGAAGCATTGAATGACGATAATGATAATGACCCAAATCGTTTAGGATTAAACTTTAGTTTACGAAATGTGTTGTTTTATAACCGTGGAAAGCAACGTTACACTACGTCGTATACCTACTTAACCAATAAGAGTCAGAGTCTGTTGTCTATTGGTGCACAGCAAAATAAAATAAGAAGTCATCAGTTTAATTTTAATCATAAATTTTTGAAGAGTTGGTTAGTTACCACAGAAGCAGGTTTAACTAATACTAGGAGTTTTAACCAAAGTTTTGCTAATCGAGATTTTAATATTGACGAAACCCAATTTCAGCCAAAGTTGTCATACATATTTAATGAAAATGCGCAGTTTGATATCTTCTACCAATACACAAATAAGAAAAATACAATAGGAAATTCTGAAGAGCTACTACAGAACAATTATGGGTTTTCCTTCACTTATAATAACGCTAAAAAAGTAGCACTGACAGGAGAGTTTAATTATTTTCAGAATGATTATGTTGGCAATGCAAATACGCCAGTAGCATTTCAAATCTTAGAAGGTTTACAACCTGGAAAGAATTTTACATGGAACGTCATAGCACAGAAGAAGTTGACCAAGTTTTTAGATTTAAATCTTAATTATTTTGGTCGTAAAACAGAAACTTCAAAAACGATTCACACAGGTACTGTACAGCTAAAGGCTTATTTTTAAAAAAAACTGATTTCTTTGACGCAACGTTTTACCAAAAAACGCATCTTTGTGATAAGATTCTTACATTTTCATCAACCATTCTTTGACATCAACTTCTTTTTTGATAATGGTTTTTAAATCTTCAATTTTTACACGTTGTTGTTCCATGGTATCTCTATGACGTATGGTTACAGTATTATTATCTAAACTTTCACCATCAACGGTTATACAAAACGGTGTTCCATTAGCATCTTGGCGTCTGTATCGTCTACCGACTGCATCTTTTTCGTCATAAGCGACGTTAAATTCCCATTTTAAATCTTCGATGATGTCTTTAGATAATTTAACTAAAGCTTCATCTTTTCTAACCAATGGTAAAATAGCTGCTTTTGTAGGTGCTAAAACTGCAGGTAGTTTTAAAACAGTTCGTGTTGTGTTATTTTCTAACACTTCTTCTTGTAACGCATTAGAAAATACGGCTAGGAACATACGGTCTAAACCAATTGATGTTTCTAAAACATAAGGGGTGTAGTTAGCATTCTCTTCGTGGTCAAAATACTGTAATTTTTTACCAGAATGTTCTTCATGCTGTTTTAAATCAAAATCAGTACGACTGTGAATACCTTCTAATTCTTTAAATCCAAAAGGAAATCTAAACTCTATATCAGTTGCAGCATCTGCGTAATGTGCTAATTTTTCATGGTCATGAAAACGGTAATTATCGGCACCCATTCCTAATGATAAATGCCATTTCATTCGGGCTTCTTTCCAATGTTTAAACCATTCACCTTGCGAACCTGGTTTAATAAAGAATTGCATCTCCATTTGTTCAAACTCACGCATTCTAAAGATAAATTGTCGTGCAACAATTTCGTTTCTGAAGGCTTTTCCTGTTTGTGCAATACCAAACGGAATCTTCATTCGACCAGTTTTTTGTACATTCAAAAAGTTAACAAAGATACCTTGCGCCGTTTCTGGTCTTAGATATAAATCCATCGCTGAATCTACAGAAGCACCTAACTTTGTGCCAAACATTAAGTTAAATTGCTTAACGTCGGTCCAATTCTTTGTTCCAGATATAGGGCAAACGATACCTAATTCTTCAATTAAAGCTTTTACAGCTTCTAAATCTTCAGCCTCAAGAGACTT
>Ga0115559_1001659_pt1 | contig 14630 bp, 9 predicted proteins | sample COGITO_mtgs_1105_3_FD_87281 | JGI IMG/M metagenome (GOLD analysis project Ga0115559, IMG submission 87281) | Pelagic marine microbial communities from North Sea - COGITO_mtgs_110506 | ecosystem: Environmental > Aquatic > Marine > Epipelagic | place: Germany:Helgoland, sampling site Kabeltonne... | reverse complement strand
CGGGAGTGCTATACGGCTTGCGAATACGATTTCAGGAGTTGGACAGGATGTCGTGATTACGGGAGACGGCCTTGTTCAGTATAGTGCGAATATGACTTATACGGGAGATACCCTGATTGAAGGAGGGACCTTGCAGTTGCAAGGAGGAAGTGAACGCATTGCTGACGTTTCGGATGTGGTTATTTCGAGTGGTGCGGTGCTGGATTTGAATGATTTAAATGAAACGGTTGGGTCGATTTCCGGAGCGGGGGATATCGACTTAGGATCGGGTGACTTGACCTTTGGTAGTAGCAATACGGATACGCTATTGAGCGGCGATATTTCGGGGACAGGTGACTTAGGCAAAAATGGAACAGGTGTAATGACCTTTTCGGGAAGTTCATCGGCAACTGGAGGTTTGACGATTAATGCTGGGACGGTTGCGATTGGAGCGGATAATACATTTTCGGCAGCCATGGATTTGATTTTGAATGGAGGCACGTTGCAGACATCGGGATTTGACCAGACCTTTAATAGTTTCACCCAGACGGCCAGTTCCTTTGTTGACTTTAATGAAACGGCTGGCGCGAACCTTAGTTTTGGCTCGGCGACGGTATCAGCGGGGACATTGGGAATTGCGAATTGGGTGGGTGCTTTCGGAGGCGGAGGAGATACGCAGTTTTTGGTTACGTCGGCGAGTGCTCCAGATGTTTCCAATATGACTTTTGTTGGGATTGGGGATGCCGTTGTTATTGGGTCTTCGGGGGACTATGAAATTGTTCCAGACACCAGTGCTTATATTGAATGGACGGGGGGCGCTGATCCTGATGATAGTTGGAACACCAATGGGAATTGGGATGCGAATCATCCGGATGCGAGGGGGAGTCGCGCCTTGATTCAGGATGCGGATGCTAATTTGGACGGTAAGACTATTTTGCTCGATAATGATAATGAGCAAATTGGGACCTTGGTCATTTCAAATACGACTGGAGCGGATTTTGAAATTGGGGGGAGTAAATTATTGGTTATTCGAAATACGGCCGGAGTGGGCACGGGATATATTACGGCCTATGGAAACAGTACTCCGGAGATTTCTGCGCGAGTTCGCATGCGTGATGATTTATTGATCACGAATAATCTGTCGGATCCAGCCGGGTTACACTTTTCAAATGGGCAATTTAGGATGTCCGATGACACCACTGAGCGAACGTTGACGGTAACCGGTTCGGGATATACAAAAATAGATTCCTCGCTTCGAGGGGATGATGGCTCAACAACGGTGGGGCTCGGTTATTTGATCAAGAATGGAGAGGGCATCCTTGAGTTGAATGGGGTTAACTATTTAAACACATCGGTGGTGAGTCCTGCGGTTGAATTGAATGGAGGGACTTTACGGTTTGGGAATAATGCTGCGGCGGGAGCTGCCGTCATCGCATTGAACGGAGGAACGGTCGAAGCGACCGGTGGTGATCGTGTGCTTACCAACGCGATTGAAATCAATAATGATTTTTCGGTAGGGAATGATGATGGAAGTGATCTGGAAATCAGTGGAACGGGAACAATTGCGGATGGCGCGCATACGATTGACGTTGCTTCGGGCATCATTTTTGATCTGAGCGGCGTCCTGAGTGAAGCCAATCTCGGGTTGGCTTCATTGCGAAAAACGGGTGCGGGTGAGTTAATACTGGATGGAGCAACAAACGACTTTACGGGGCTCGTTGTCGATGTAGGGACTGTGAGTGTGGATACGGCGAGCGAGTTGACGATCGGTGGCTCTGGAACGGGCAATTTTCTGGGAGATGGCTCGGTTACGGTCAATGGTGGAATCCTTGATCTTACAACAAGTTCCGTTGTCGGTATTACGATTCCCACTACAGGAACGGTAACGAATACGGGAGGAACGATTAATGTCGATGCTTCGGCGGGGACTGGATCCGATTTTAACCTGAATGGACAGTATAGTCATTCCGGCGGGACGACAACGGTAACGGTGGACGATGATATTGTGCTGGGAGGTGCCGCGGATTTATTGGTCAGTGGCGGTACCGTTAATCTGAATGCGGGTGATGATTTTTCAACTGGGAATTCGAGTGCGAGTATTGCGCTCAGTAATGATGGTGATTTGAATGTTGATTTATCGGGAGGTGTTGCGGCGAGTAACTTTGATTTGGCCGAAAACGACACGATTTCAGTGGAGGGAAGTGGGAGCACATTAACGATAACACCTGACGCCGATGGAACGGTGACGGTTGACGGGGAAATTACCTTGGCCGATTCGGGAACGATGGTGGTGGCTGATGGAGCGACGACCTTCAGTGCGGTTTCCCGCTTGGATGGAGGAACTGAAGCGACGAAAGGAACCTTGGAAGTCCGAGGCGATTTGACGATGGCTGGGGATACTGAAGTGATTAATGCTCCGAATTTAACCTTTGCGATTGCTGATGGCGTTTCCGCCATTGATGCCACCTTTAACGGAAGTGCTGCGGCGACAAATATTGAAAATCTGGGGACGGTTACGAAAACGGGAGATGGAACCCTCGCCTTGGGTGCTAATCTAAATAATGTTCAAGCGGGTGAGATTGATCTCCAAGGAGGTACGCTCCTTTTGTCGACGAGCGATCAGATTGCAAATAATACGGATATGACTCTGAGCGGAGGGACCTGGGATACGGATGGAAATGATGAAGTGTTGGGATCGTTAACCCTTTCTGCGGATTCAAATATCTTGCTGGGTGATGGCGATAGTGTTGTTCAGTTTGCGGATAGTTCGGGTGAGATTTGGAGTGATGATACAGTTGTGATCAATGAATGGACCGGAAATGTCAATGGGGGCGGAACGGATCAGATCTCTTTTGGAACCGATGCGGGCGGGTTGACGAGTGCACAGCTAGATAATGTTTTCTTTGTGAATCCAAATGGATTAATGGGAACCTATAAGGCTCGTATCCTTCCGAGCGGGGAGGTGGTTCCGGTTGTTCCCGAGCCGAAAGCTTATGTTGTTGGGGTCGCTTTATTTGTCTTGATTGGGGTTCATTATTATCGCCGTTCGAAACAGCGTAAGCGAGTGGTCGATATGATGGATGGATCTACGGATAGCGCAGAGATCAGGGACCTGCGTTCTTTGTAGACTGCGTTAATGAAGGCCCCATTCCCTTTGATCTGAATTTGTTTTGGCGTTTCCTTTGGAAATGCCAGTAGGAAATGCCGCCGAGACTGATTAGAAGTAAGATAAGGCTTTTAGGCTCTGGAACAACGGGCGTTACAACCAGAGATCCGGGAGTCAATTCATAGACGCCACCCCCGAGGTGGGTGATGTTGGCATCGTAAGTTCCATAACCGGAACCAAAGTCACCTTCGAACTGAAAGTAATCTTTATTCCCTGTTACATTGCTATTGAAACGAATAGAGTCATTTCCAGAGGTCCAGTTTTCAATCGTAATGAGCGAAACGCCATCATAGGGATTGAAATTATTTTCAAGAGCGAGCGTGTTGATGTCGATTGTGCTGGTGCCGCTACCCATATCAATTCTTGATTCAGCGTTGAGGGTGAGTGATCCAACAAATCGATTTTGACCTGCGGTCCGGAAGGTTCCGCCTTCCAGCGTCACGTTAACCCTGGTTGAAGTAGAATTACTTCCTGTGCCATCGGCGTCGAGTAAGAGGGTTCCACTGCCGCTGATGATGATTTGGCCTGTTCCTAAGCTAGGATCATTATTGAAGGCGAGGGTTCCGTTATCGCTGAGAACGATATTCCCGTTTCCTGTATTCACATAGGCTTCAAAAGTAGTGGTGCCGGATCCGGTCACGTTGATATTACCACCGTTCGTATTTACATTGGCCATGATATCTACATTACCAGCGGTACTGATATTGATATCGCCTGATCCCGTATCCACGGTGTTATGGGTCGTGAGATTTGCGTTGCCTTCGACGACAAAATTACCGCCACCGGTATTGATGGTGTTTTGTGCATCGATAGTGGCATTTCCGCTGAGCGTAATCGACCCGCCGCTGGTCGATATGGTATTGCTGAAGATTACATTTTGGTCTCCTCCAATGGAGATGGTTCCGGTAAGCGAGGTGGTGCTAACTGGATTATTAAAGGTAAGGGTTCCGTCTCCAGAGAAGTCAATCGCACCAGCTCCAGCGTTTATGTTGTTTTTAAAGAGCGCATCGCCGGTGATATTCCAGTCGAAATCACCTCCGCCAGTTCCTATTTGGCCGTTGAAGGTAAAGTCTCCGTTGCCATCAAAACTCATATTGCCCCCTTGTGAATTGAGGGAAGAGTAACCGAAGGTTCCGTTGGCGGTTGAATCCCAAATGAAATCACCCCCATTGAGCGAGGCCCCGTTAAACGCGGCATCTCCCGTGCCGTAAAAATAAACATTTCCCCCATTTGTTTCGAGGGGTCCGCCCATGGTGAAATCCCGAACACCGCTTTCAATCGTCACATTACCAGCCCCGGAACTGGAAACAAGGCTACCGGTAATGGAAACTTGGGCATCATTTGCGCGGAAGGTGATGTCATTTCCCTGTAAGTTGGATCCCCAGTTGGTGATGGCAAATCCCCCGGATCCGGCATCAAAAATCATGGAATTAGTCAGTTTGATGTTGGGAAAAGACACCTTGTAGCCTGTTTGATTAACGAGGCCATGAACAAGACCACCTGAAGTGACCACTGCGCTACCATCCCAGCGAAATCCGGTCAGAGTGGTTGAATATCGGGAGCTATTCCGATCACCGGAAGAACCGGTGACTAAGACACCTTCGATCGTTGCTGGAGGATTGAAGCTACCGCTTCCCGATGAAATCGTGTAGGGGGCCGCTTGGAGAGGGGCATTACCGCTGATCAACAGGTATTGGATGATAACTCCGCAGAATAAAAATGAAGATGATCGAAAAGCGGGATAAGCAAATATAGGAAACCAGTGCGCCCGTTTAGCTACGAAGCACACTCCCTCCCTGTATTTGTGAATCCATGTTGTCATTAATTAAACTTTGAACCGAAATGGAAATTCGCATTATCCTTTTGGCTTAGAGAGCCTGAGATTATATACTTTCTTTCTAATTCCGTAAGTTGATGATACACTACATTACCTGATTTTACTATTAGTACCTTTATCTAGGTACAGTAAGTGTTTCATTTTGCAAGCAATAGGTAGATTACACTAGTTAGAAGTAGGTCGTTTTTACCTATTTGTTAATGTTTTCAAATAGAGGTAGGATCTATTTGGCTGTTTTCCAAACGTTTATAGTGCGATAGAGAATTGATCGGTTGATGGTCGTGGTGTTTTTCTGGATTGTTTTTACGGCTTATGGAGATAAGCGATTAATCTCCCAGCCTCCCTCTTTGGTTGTATAAAGAAAGCGATCATGAATGCGGCCTGAACCGCCTTGCCAAAATTCCCAGCTTGTTGGCTTGATTCTAAATCCCCCCCAAAAGGAAGGAATCGGCACTTGGCCCGAGGAAAACTTATGTTTCATTTCCTCGAGTTTAGCTTGGAGGATCGAACGCGACGAAATGACGGTACTTTGCTGGCTTGCCCAAGCTCCGAGTTGGCTGGCAAAAGGGCGGGTCACAAAGTATTTAAGCGATTCGGAGGTAGGGATTTTTTCGGCAGTTCCATTGATGCTGACTTGGCGTTCGAGTGGTAACCAAGAAAATAAAGCGGAGATACGGTTGTTTTCTGCAAGGTGTTGGGCTTTACGGCTTTCATAGTTGGTGAAGAAAACGAGACCTTTCTCATCCATATGTTTGAGGAGGACCATTCGGGTAAAGGGCTGTCCTTGGGCATCGACGGTTGCGACGGCGAAGGCATTGGGTTCAAGCATTTGAGCATCTTGTGCCTGTTGCATCCATTTACTGAATTGAGTCTGAGGATGCTCATCGAGCATATCGCGATCGAGGGCATCCTTGGTATAGTCTTGTCTGAGTGCGGCGAGATCCATAGGCGCAGAGTGTTGAATATCTCCGACGGTTGGTCAATAGGGGTCTGATTACAGATATTGCGATAGTGGGCTTATCTCGTGGAATGATATGGGGGTGAATAAAAGTGGGGGTAAACAATAAAGCACTTCCTTAGGCGATTGCTCGCCGAAGCAACCCTTAAGGTCCGCTGGTGGTCCGACGGAGTCGGCCCCTGCAAATCTTTTTTATTTGATTACAACAGAGTCATTCAGTTCGGTTTGGGGTTGTTAACCCAATTTCCATCGAGGCCTATACCCGCAGGAATCCATTTTAGGTCGACATCGCCATCCGATTGATTGGGGACTTCGTCCCGATAGAGCATCCACATCGTGTTTACAAACGTCTCAAAGGAGGCGCGTTCTTGGGAGTTCCTCGCATAGCCATCGCGATTGGCGGCATAGAGGTCTTCCTGACGCATCCAGTCCTCGACGTTGTCAAAGTAGGCATTGTGATTCCAGAGGCCCTTCGCGCCCATCAGGAGGGCGGAAAGGGTTTGCCCGGCCCACGCTTTAATGGTGCAGCAAGTCCGATAGCTTTCAGCGGTTTTGGCCCAACCGCTATCATAGGTATTCCAGATACTTGGATGTTGTTCCAGGTAGGTCTTCCGGATTCCGTGATGTACGATCATTTGCCAGAGTGCGGATTGTCCGGCCCAGCCGTTGCCGTAATAGGTCTGGACATCCTCATGGAAAAGAGCGGTTGAAGGAAGATTGAGGAAATCTTCGTCATCCAACATCAGGCCCGCAAAGAGGATAGGCCATTTACGGCCACTGGTATGCCCTCCACCCTGGTTATAGTGTGCTCCCTGTTGAACTAATCCCCGAAGGTCGATCCCATATTGAATCAGATTGATCAGTAGTTTTTCCTTCGTGTCCTGAGGCACGTCGAGGTGAAGCATGAGTGACGCTTGCCCTACCATACGGGAAATATCGCGGCCATAGGAGGCCATGTTTTCGTTGGCGAGCAAATGCTGTCCTTGCCACGCGCCGTTTAGGTGATCGGTCCATACCCGTTGGAAATATCTTTCATATTGTTCCCATGACGGAATGCTGGAGGTATCGAGCGGAAGGTTCTGGAGTCGATCCCATCGTAAGTCTTTTGTTTGGTAGATTATTTTTTCGGTTCCAACATAGGCTGGTCGGAAGGCATCGGTCGGAGGCACCTGATCTAAGCAGGTTAAAACTGCAACCGTCTGAATCGGATTGTACCCATTTTTCTCTGACGCCCACATGATAGCCTGATGCAGCCGTGGATTGGGAATGGTTCGATAGCTACGGGAAGACATTAATGAGCGGTTGGCCGGAAGGGTGTAGGGGAATGAGAGCGAAGTACTCGCACTGTAATTCAGCCCACGAGAGTCGTAGCCCTGTTGATTGCCGGGACTCATCACCATCATCGATCCATTGCGCCGTTGGTTGTCATCCTGTAGGCCCGCATCGCCGTAGCGCCAAGAGAGATTTCCGGCGATCTCTTCATCTTCGGGTGCAGGTCCGGGAGCGGGTGTTACCGACGTCACGTTGACCGGGCCAACGACCCACCAGTCTCCATTGGCGAAGCGGCCCGCCTGATGCGCTTGTTCGAATGTCCAAGTGATTCCATACTGGGTTAGTTCTTGGGTCATGAACAGATCGCTTGTTCCCAAGGTGACAAAGCTCATCACGTTGCTCGATTGGGTATTACGGGGGTTGAGTATGTCGGTCGAAGTGATCCGGAAATAATAGGTGGTGAGTGGCTCGAGACCATCGAGGACAATCGCGTGCGTATGATTGCCTTCGTCAATCAGCTCACCAATTTCTGTAAGTGCGGATTTAGAGAGTCCATAGAGCACTTGAGCCTTCGCGGACTTATTGGTCGTCGATCGAATGAGGGCGCTCCCGCTGGTGATTTGAGTGGATTCCATATTGGAAAGCCCCAACGCTCCGGGTGAGGCCGTTTTGAAGCTAAGAACCCCGCTCTGGGCTGATTTGCTGTTTTTATCGGTTGACTCGACTTGATAGTAATAGGTGGTATTCGCGGTTAGATTGGAGAGGGTGATATCATGCAACGTGTTCTGTGCGTCAATCAGGTCGGAGGCTAAATTCAGGTTATTATCCGTTAGCCCATAGTGTAGTTGAGCGGTTGCAGGCTGGTTGCTACTGAACTGTATTGCGGCCGACGTGTCGGTTATATTGGCAACCGCAATATCTGAAACCTCTAACGAGGAGCCCGAGGTGATATGTTTATTCAAAAAATAAGCCCACGTATGGGGATTACTTTTTAAATCAGTGCTTGGAGGTGATGCCAACCAGATCCAATTGCTCACTGCGGTTGAATAGACCCAAGGGGTGTTCTGGATATAAAGCCAACTGAGGAAACCTCCGGTATTGATGTAATTCTCAATGACCGGAAATCCATAAACCAAATTACTTCCGCTTGATGACGGAACGGAAATGCCTTGAACATAGATCCAAACGCCGTGCATTGTGTTCAGTTTCGTAGACCCTGCATCCGCTGAGATTAACAACCAGCTGTTTAAGTTGTAGGAATAGACCCAAGGGGATTCGGTGAGTTGAAGCCAACCTAGAAATTTGTCGGCATTGATAAACTGATCATTGACGACGGGATAACCATATTGTTCGGTCTGGGCAGATACGCTCAATCCGAGGATTGAAGAAACGAGGTTGATGGCGAGAATCGAGATGAGTTTCATTATCTATCGAGGTTAGGGGGCATTGGCTTGTTCTTAGTGTACAGCAGAACCTATAATTTCTTACCTTTGACCTCTCGTCGAATCTTCCGGCGTTCTACAGTAGAACGGATGGAATCTAATCTTATGTGGTCCGTTTGACTCGAGTGTATATACTTTTGATGGAGGTAGCGCTTGCTGGACTTAAGCTGGTGTTATGGGGTGAAGGTATCGCCTTCGGGGCATCGTTCGATGGCTTGGAACGAGTCCAGATTCCAGAAATGGAATGAAAAATAAGGAGATTGATGATTCAGGATACTTGACGTTGGTTGTGTGCTTAGCCCATACAGTGCAGTGATGATCGCGAACAGGAAACTTTCATTTGCAGCAGTAGAACAGCTTAAGGCGGATTTTGGAACGCCGTTATATGTGTATGACGAAGCACAATTGCGCCATGCCGCGCAAAAAACGCTGGCCTTTCCGAATGCCTTCGGGCTGACGGTTCGCTTTGCGATGAAAGCGTGTCCGAATGCAGCCATCCTGAAGGTTTTTGATGCGATGGGACTGCACTTTGATGCGAGTAGTGGATATGAAGTTCGTCGATTGGTGAAGGCAGGCATTTCTCCTGAAAAAATTTCCCTTTCAACTCAAGAATTGCCGGAGGATTTTGGGGAACTGCTGGGTTGGGGGATTCAGCTCAATGCGTGTTCCTTGAGTCAATTGGAGCGATTTGGTCAGGCCTTTCCGGGGCGTCGGGTGGGGTTACGATTGAATCCGGGATTGGGTTCAGGCGGTACACAGCGCACGAATGTGGGCGGGCCGGGTTCGAGTTTTGGTATTTGGTATGAATCGATGGAGGGGATCGATGCGCTCATTGAGAAATATGATTTAGTGATTGAGCGCATCCATTCGCATATAGGTTCCGGGAGCGATCCTGAGGTTTGGCAGCGGGCATCTGGATTGACCTTGGAGTTGGTCAAGCGGTTTCCAACCGTCGAGACAGTTAATTTGGGCGGCGGCTTTAAGGTTGGGCGTGTGCCGAGTGAGCAAACGACCGATTTACAAGTTGTGGGTGAGCCGATGAAGGCTCAATTTACCGCATTTGCGGCAGAAACCGGTCGCAAGTTGGCCTTGGAAATCGAGCCAGGAACCTACTTAACTGCACTGGCCGGGACGTTGGTTTCGAGTATTCAGGATGTGGTTTCAACAACGGGTGTGGAAGGAAATATTTTTTACAAACTCGATTCAGGCATGACGGAAATTTTACGTCCGTCAATGTATGGTGCTCAGCATCCGTTCATGGTATTGGGGGCCAGTGAAACGAGTTCATTGCAGCGAGTGCTGGTGGTGGGGCATTGTTGTGAGTCGGGTGACATCTTAACGCCAGCACCGGGTCAACCGGAAGTATTGGCTCCGATTGAATTACCTGTGGCTGCGATCGGTGATTTTTGTTTGATCGGAGGCGCCGGCGCTTATTGTGCTGGAATGCCTGCGAAAAATTATAACTCGTTCCCCGAATCCCCTGAGGTGCTTTGGCGAGAGGATGGGCGTTTTTGTTTGATTCGTAAGCGTCAGAGCTTGGACCAAATACTTGAAAACGAAGTCTCTATTTCGGTGTAATTCCATTCGATGGCTGATTTGATACGCAGTGATTATCCATTGGGTGCTCCGATTCCAGGCGGGCCGCACAGTGTGAGTGTGAGCTTACCGACGATGGCTGATGTGATTGGTTACGAGGAAAAGGAAGCGGGGGTGGTGAGCCGGATGCAATGTGGGTATCCCCGTTTTTTTGAGCATCCTTATATTGGTGAGCTCAAGGCATTTTTGAGGGAAGAGCATGATCTTCCCAATGGCATTATTTGCTTGGTGGGATCGGAGCGGTCCTTGGAAACGTTGATTGAGTATGTCGATGCGCGAGTCCTTGCGAAAGGAAACTGGTCGGGTTTTTACGGGGTCGTTTTGGCTGAGGATCAAGCTGAGGTTGCGGAGCGGGCAAAGGGATTTCTTCAACATACGGGAATGCAGATTTCTTCGCGTGAAGCGGAGGATGGGCTCGTCCGGTTGGGACTGCGCCCGTCTATTTTTGAAGAGATCTTGATTGAACGCGATGCGGAGTCATTGGTCATCGGGCAGATAGCTCGGATGATTGGAGTGGATATTGAAAATCTGTTTTTGGCTCGCGGGGGGATGAATGCGTTCTATGCGAGTTTCATCGGGATTTCCGAATGGATGGCTGAACGGGGTCGAACGCGTTGGGTTCAATTGGGGTGGATGTATGTGGATACGAGCAAAATCCTCGAACTAATGGGACCGGGTGGGACCCCGCCGATTGTATGGTATGACGTTGCTGATCTGGAGGGGCTGGCTGATTTGTTGGAGAAGGAGAAGGCGTCGATTGCGGGAATCGTTACTGAGGTGCCGACCAATCCATTGATCGAAACGGTTGATCTTGAGCGGTTGAGGGCTATTGCCGATTCCGTGGGTTGCGCATTGATCGTGGATCCTACGATGGGGAGCGTTGCGAACGTCGACGTTTTTCGGTATGCGGATGTATTGGTCACGAGTTTAACCAAATTTGCAGGAAACGAATGCGATGTGATGATCGGCGCATTAGCGGTTAATCGGGATCAGGTAATTGGGCGGAACGTTTTTCCGTTTATTCAAAAGCGAGTGTTGTATCCTTATGTGCGGGATGTTCAACGGTTGGCTGCTCAGATTGGAGGGTGGTTCGATTTGATTGAGGCGGCGAATGAATCGTTACCTCAGGTGGTTGCCTTTTTGGAGCACCATTCGGCGGTTGATTGTGTGTGGTGGACCGGATCTCGAGAGCAGGTTGAGTGTTATCGAAAAATCGAACGGAAAACGGGCGGATTTGGGGCCGTGTTGAGTTTTTCCCTGAAGATCCCTTTGGCTGATTTCTATGATCGGTTGGAATTACCGAAGGGGCCGAGTTTTGGCGCATTATTTACGATGTTGTGTCCGTTCATTTATCTTGCTCATTACGATTTGATTAAAACGGAGAGTGGGCGCGCATTTTTAGCTCAGGCGGGCATTCCCATTGATTTAATTCGGATGTCGATTGGCGCAGAGCCCGCTTCACAGATTATTGACCGACTTGCGCGTGCCTTGGGCGATTGAGTTAGGTTGGCTTTGTGTCTTGGGGAGCGAAATTCTTGAAATCAGATACGGTTGCGCTGTTGTTTTAAACCACGAACGAGGAGAGGGATTCGGATTGAGATTGGCGGGAATGAGCTTTGTGGCTTCCCTCTTTACGGTGAAAAGTTATGACGGACATGTTGCGTGACCCTCTTTTGTTCTAATCTGGATTCAATGATTAGGCTCGTAAGTCCCGAATGAAATGGGTCATTTCATAAATAACAAATCGCCATTCAGAGAATACTGTTCGCCCCGAAAATAATGAAAAAACTACTTAGAATCGGCAAAAGTCTTCTAATCCGAATTTCTCCCTCTCCCGAAGTTGCCGAGCATCTTGAATCCTTGATGACTGAAACCTTCGTCGCTTTGGTCCACAAAGTCGGTGCAAGACGGTGCCTGAAGCAGCATAAGGGGTCCACGAATATCAAATTAAACTTTGGTTGTGGGCGAGCGATTAAGGACGGATTTGTGAATCTTGATTTCTCGCCCGCTGCGGATTTCCGTCTGGATCTCCGCAGGAATATCCCACTGCCGGATTCCTGTTCTTCGCTTGCTTACTCGGAGCATTTTGTTGAGCACTTATCATATCCAGAGGGTGCCGAACGTTTTTTTTCGGAGTGTTTTCGTATCCTCGCGCCCGGTGGAGAGTTGTCCATATCTGTGCCCGGCACTGAGTGGCCATTCAGTGAATATGTAAACGGTGGCGATTTGTATTTGAAAGCCTGTGAGCAGCATTCATGGCATCCTTCAGACTGCACAACATTCATAGAGCATATATTAACTATCACTTCAGGCAGCGTTGGAGGCATTCGAGCTATGCCCATTTCGAGAACCATAGATTTGCTTGGGATTTCGAAACAATGAGGAAGAAATTGGCCGAATCGGGCTTTGATGGTATTGCGAAGCGTGAATTCGATCCAAACGTAGATTCGGAACACCGCAGGATTGGCAGTCTGTTTGTAACCGCGTTCAAGCCTCTGGTCCTAGTGGAGCAAGACGGCGTAGGCAACAGTGACAAGTGCTCTGCCTGAGTTTGCTCGTTAGGAAAAGTGGGGAGATGCACCGTTGTGTTTTTAGTCCGCAGATAACGCGGATTTTTACCGATGGAATATGGATGGGCTCTGTGTCTTAGTTCTTCGGTGAGGAAAATCTTGAAATCAGATGCGGTTGCTCTGTTGTTTTGAACCCACGAAGTGCCTCGGTTTAAGGTATGGAGATGGCGGGGAGGCCGTCGATGCTGTGAGTGTTTTTCTGGGCGCGGTAGGTGGCGAGGCCGGCGGGGCCTTTTTGGGTGGCCCAGCGGTCGAGGGTGTCGCGGTCGGATTTGTAGTCGTAAAATGGGACGGAAAATCCGCAGGATTTGGATACGCGGGTTACGTTGATGAGGATGAGACTTCGGGTCCCGGGATTTTTTGGAAAGGCTTCGAGGAGGGTTGTGTAGCGTTCGTCGTCGGGAGTGATGACGGTTCCTTTGCCGTGAAGTCGAACGATGCGTGGTGGCCCTTGGAAGGCGCAAAACATGATGAGAATACGTTGGTTCTCTTGGAGATGGGCGATGGTCTCGGCCCCGCTTCCGGTGAGGTCTTGGTAGATGACTTGATGGGGAGAGAGGATGCGGAAAACGTCTCCTCCTTTAGGGGAATTATTGATGTGACCGTCCGAGGAGAGTGGGGCGGTTGATACAAAAAACATTTTTTGTTGGCGAATCCATTCGGCAACTTCGGGGGTGATTTCTAGAATTAAATCGGGCATGATCGTAACTGAATATGGAAAAGCTAAAGATTAAGGGTCAGGGATTGAAGGCAATATTCAGAACCATTTTTTGAGGCCAAAGCGGAATGCGCAGATGAGAATGGCAATGGGTGCTAAGATCCAAGCGAGGATGAGTTCGACGGTGACGTTGATTTTAGCCTGTCGCCCGTGTTGGTAAATGGTGACGCCGACAAAGAGGTTGACGATTTGGAGTTGAGTCCAGAGGGCGAGGAAGATGAGGGGGTGTCCGAGGAAGTCGCGCGTATCGGAGAAGGTGACCTCTTGAAAGCCGGGAGAACCAAAGACGGTGATGATTTGGTAGATGATGTAACCCCAGAGCGGAATGGGAAGAAGAGGGAGGGTGAGCGGATGCGCGATATAGGCGAACCAAGCTTGTTTTTGAAAGAGAATGAGAGCGATCCAGAGGGGAAGTGGAATGAGCGTAATCCACCAAAATGCGCGTTCGAGTTGAGCACTTCCAAACAATTCGATGATCCATCCGGGCATGAGGGAGAGGCTGTTTTTAGAGGCTTGCTTTGTCGATCAATATTCTGCTTTATGGAAAGATCCTGCGTGGACTTCTCGGAGCCGTGACAGGGTTATTAAAAAACCATTATTCAATATTAAAACTTAAAGAGGACTTGATCATGAGACAGGTACCCATAGTTCAGAGCGATGCGTTAGCGCATTGCCTATCGGAGGGCGATCAATGAAGTCGGTCATCGATTTTCGACGCTTCAAGGAGCAGGGCCAGGCGATTACGATGGTCACTTGTTACGACAATTGGAGCGCGCGTATTTTAGCGAAATCTTCGATTGATGCCGTTTTGGTCGGTGACAGTGCGTCGATGGTGATGCATGGGCACGCGTCGACGGTTCATGCTGATTTGGCCATGATGGTGGCGCATACTGCGGCTACGGTGCGCGGACTGGAAGGCAGATTTCTGATCGCGGATATTCCGTTTCCTCTACATCGGATGGGGATTGAACGAGCGTTGGAAGCCTCAGATGGGTTGATGAAGGCCGGCGCAAATGCGGTAAAATTGGAAGGTGCGCGAGGGCATCTGGATGTGGTTGCGCATCTTGTGGAGAGCGGTGTTCCGGTGATGGG
>Ga0115559_1001651_pt1 | contig 14676 bp, 12 predicted proteins | sample COGITO_mtgs_1105_3_FD_87281 | JGI IMG/M metagenome (GOLD analysis project Ga0115559, IMG submission 87281) | Pelagic marine microbial communities from North Sea - COGITO_mtgs_110506 | ecosystem: Environmental > Aquatic > Marine > Epipelagic | place: Germany:Helgoland, sampling site Kabeltonne... | reverse complement strand
CGCACTTGGCGAAAAAGGCCAATGGCGAGATCCTGGGTGGTTTCCATGGTTTCAAGCGAGCTTGCTTGAATTGAAATATTCATACTTCTCCGCCAGAACCAGTTGTTTTGTACGAATCGGGTAACGGGGATGAGGACACGATTATCCATACTATCGCCAAAAATATCACCCCGTTCCTTGAGCGTTCCGACGATTAAGTAATGGCTGTTATCCAGAGTGATTTCTTTGTCCAGAGGGCTTTCATTGGGGAAGAGTTCATCGATTACCTGGTAGCCAATAACACAAACCGGGCGATTGAACTCAATGTCGGCGGGAGACAGATTTCGACCTTGGTCGAGTTCGTATTTGTTGGTGATCAGGAAATTTTCATTCGTCCCGACAATGCGGAGCGTCGGATTTGTTTGCCTGTCCTGATATTTTGCACGTTCACCACCATCTTCTGAGAAAATGGTCGTGATGACATTTTCTTGATCCATGAGCTCTTTAAAGGCGTAGGCTTCCTTCGGTTTAATTTGTGGACGCCCGCGCCATGAGCGATTGGGCCCCTCAATTAAGGTCGGCGGATCCCGTTGGATTTGAAAGACATTGGCGCCGAATTGGCTGAGACTCGTATTAAAACTACTGCGAATGGCGGAGAGTGCGGTCATCACACACACGACGGAGAAAACCCCGATGGAAACGCCGAGAATGGTTAAGCCGCTGCGGAGACTGTTGGCGGCCAGTGAGGACAAGGCAATGCGCAGGAGGTCGCGATATCTGATGCCGTTACGTTTCTTCATTAGTCTTGTCGAAGGGCGGTTGCGGGATCAAGGCGTGAGGCTTGATAGGCAGGGATGAAACCGGAAAAAATTCCGGTGCAGACGGATAGGATGAAGGCGAGTGCGATGAGGGCGGGGGAGAACGATCCGGGGAAATTGGGAAAATAGTGAGTGATCAGTAGTTTAGCGATGAAGGCGAGAATAACGCCGATGATACCGCCAATCAGACAAATTGATGTCGATTCGGTTAAAAATTGGATGAGAATAGAGCTTTGTCGTGCCCCGATAGCGCGACGCGTGCCGATTTCGGGGGTGCGTTCTTTGACGGATACGAAGGTAATGTTCATGATGCCAATCGCACCGACAAAGAGAGCGAGGCCAGTGATGAAGAAACCAGCGATAGTGACTCCTTTTTTGACGGGGCCGAAGGTGTCTTCGAGGGCATCGGAACTATTGACTTCAAAATCGTTGGAGGCCCCGGGTTCCAAGTGACGGACGCGGCGCATGGCACCGATGATTTCGTCGCGTGCTACTTCGAGTGGGGTTTCCGTTTTTTTGAGGACATGGATACTTGTGGTATCTCTCCAGCGATGTCCGGTAAAAAACTTGCGCATGGTTTGGAGGGGAAGAATGGCTTGGTTATCAAAACTTTGCATTCCGAGAAAACTTCCTTGTCGAGCGAGTGTTCCAATAACCGTAAAGTTGATATCTTTGATTTTAACATTTTGCCCTGGGGCAAGATGAATGCCCTCGGGGAAAAGGCTTTGCGCGACATCGAAACCAAGAACAATGACATTTTGTCCGGCGAGGGCTTCGGCTTGGGTGAAAAAGCGACCTTCTTCGATTTCACCCGTGTTAATGAAATTGTAGTCGGAGGTCGTTCCCATGGTTCTGATCCCGGAAATAGAGTCACTATTTCTGGAGATTCGCTGATTGATCACATCTGTGGGGACGGCGATAACGAGGCCTGAGTTTGGTGTCGTTCCGATGATTTCGTTCAGCTGATCGGCGTAGCGCGTGTCCATACTTCGACGATTCCGGTACAGCATCCAGTCGTCACCGACATTTTTCCAAGGCCATTTTTGGACATAGAGTTGATCCGTTCCGAGCATATTGATCGAATTCTGGAAACCAGTATCGATCCCATTGATAGCGAATCCCATGAGGATAACGGCAGCGACGCCAATGATAACCCCTAATGCGGTAAGCATTGAGCGCATTTTATGGACCCGTAATTGTTCGTAAGCGATACGGATGCTTTCGATGAGGTCATTGTAAGTGCGTCGAAGTGGAATCATGGGAGTGATGAAACGCTAAGCGTGTTCAATCGTGGTGTCGCTCTCGACTAACCCATCGCGGAGACGAATAAGGCGCCTAGCATGTTGGGCGATATCTTCCTCGTGAGTCACGAGAATGATGGTGTGGCCATGAGCGTATAAATCGTCAAAAAGGGCCATGATCTCGGCTCCTGTTTTTGAGTCGAGATTTCCGGTCGGCTCATCGGCTAAGATGATGGAAGGGTTCGTCACGAGTGCGCGGGCGACGGCCACGCGTTGACGTTGTCCGCCGGAGAGTTCGTTCGGGCGGTGATCGATGCGGTTGCCTAAGCCGACTTTATTCAATGCTTCAAGTGCTTGTTTTTCCCGTTGGGCAGAAGGGAGACCCGCATAGATGAGGGGGAGTTCGACATTGCGGAGGACGGTTGCTCGGGCGAGCAGGTTGAAGCTTTGGAAGACAAAGCCGATGCGGCGATTGCGAATGTCGGCGAGGTCGTTGTCGGACATGGTTGCTACATCCTCACCGCCAAAGCTGTATTGGCCTTCGCTGGGAGTATCGAGGCACCCGAGCATGTTCATGAGGGTCGATTTGCCGCTTCCGGAAGGACCCATGATGGCGACGTAATCGTTGGGGTAGATACGCAGATCGACCCCATCCAAGGCGTGAACCTTGCTTTTTCCGAGGTCATAAATTTTTTTAACGCCAGAGATATGGATGATGGGATCGTGGGCAGGCATGATATTTGAAAGTCGGGTGGCTTTAGTCTTTTTTGCCGTAACCCTTTTTGGCGGCTCCTTTTTCTTCAGCTTTGACGGCCTTGTCGTGAGCCAGCTCGCGGGTGAGCACGCGATAGCTTCCGGTTACGATCTCGTCGCCGGCTTTGAGTCCTGAAATGATTTCGATTGAACGATTATCGGCGATGCCGGTTTCGACTTTGGTCATTTTGGCGATGCCATTTTCGATACGGAAGACGACCCGTTGAAGCGAATCGCGTGAGCGCTTTTTACCACCAGCCGCAGGCTTTCCGCTGGCTTCCGGGTTGCCTTTGGTCTCTGACATCGCCTTGTTCGTTCCTTGGTCTTTTTGGGGTTCTTTTTCACCGAGTTGTTCGTTAACGATATCGCGGGTTCTTACAGTTACTGATTGTAGTGGAACTTTGATGACATTGGTGACTGTCTTCGTTCGAATATCTGCAGTTGCGGTCATTCCGGGGCGGATTTCATCACTTGGATTGACGAGCTTTACCTTCACTTGGAAAGTGGTTAGTTGATCTTGTGCACCACCGCCGCTAGTTGTTGCGGAGTTAGCGATTTCGGTGACAATACCTTCGAATTGAGTATCGGCAATGGCATCGATTTCAACGGAAGCTTCGGCGCCGATGAAAACGGAAACGATATCGGCTTCGCTCACATCGATACGGACCTCCATATGTTTGAGGTTAGCGATGCGTAGGATTTCAGTTCCGGCGAATTGGCCCGTTCCAACGACCCGGTCGCCGAGTTCGGAGGTCAGTGCGGTGATGGTTCCATCTATCGGAGCGAAGAGGGTTGCTTTGGCCAAGGTATCGCTGGCTTCTTTGAGTTGCATTTCTTGTTGTTCGATCCGGGCGGTTGCTGAATCGAGAGCGGCACTTTTCACCTGTTGAACGGTCCGGCCATCATCGATTTGTTCTTGAGTGGCGTATCCCTTTTCGAGGAGACGCTCCAAACGACGCAAGTCGAGCTCGGCTTGAAGTAATTCGGCTTTGCTTTGTGCGGCGTTCGCTTTGGTCGAGAGGAGGGCGGCGGCCTGTTGTTTGACCTGTGCTTCGAGCGTGTTTGGATTTACCTGCACGAGGCGATCACCCTTACTCACGGACTGTCCCTCGGAAACGGGAAGATCGATAATTTCCCCGGACACTTCTGAGGAAATGCTGACTTCGATTTCGGGGTGAATTTTTCCGGTCGCGGTAACCAAGCTGGTGATGTCCCCTTTTTCGACTTTGCCCACAGTTACGGCGATGGCTTTGTCGCTCCCACTTTTAATGCCCACGACGATGATGGCACCGATGCTGATGAGTATTAGGATTAACCAAATGAATTTTTTCATGAGTTGTTCGTGTTAGGTCTTTAAGGGGTCAAAGGGTCGAGGGCATCCCATTCAAGATGGTGTCGTTCAAGGAGAGTTCCCTGCGTTTGTTCCAAAGTGATCTCGGCTTTGATCGCGTTGAGTTGGGTGTCGAGAAAGCGTTTACGGGCGTCGTCGAGGTCGCGTTGTGCTTCGAGGATATTGCGAAAAGAGGAAAGACCCTCTTCGAAGCGACTGCGTTCGCGAACGAACGATTGCTCTTGGAGTTCGAGAAGGAGTTTGGCTGCGGTGATGCGTTCCCGGCTGGTGTCGAGTGTTCTGAGATTGGAGCGAAGGGATCTCAGGAGTTCCTGTTTGAGCTGGATCAGTTCCCACTCGGTTTGTTCGACCTCGCGCTGAGCCTGACGCACTTTGATTTTATTGCTCCGATTTCCGATCGGGAAATTAAAGGTGAGGGCAACATTCCAGTCGTCCCCATCTCGCCCGAAAGCGTCGTCGTAGGCTTCTTTGGCATTTTCGCTGGAACGGCCAATGTAGGAACCACTGAGTTCAAGGTCGAGTTGAGGCCGGGCCTCATTTTTTGCGAGAAGCTGATTGATTTCGCTGGTTACGATGGCCTGTTCTTTTTGAGCGGCACTGAGATTGTTGTCGAGAGTGCGTTGCCAAGCATCGGGAAAGGACGGTTTTTGAGCGGAGGGAGTTGGCAGCGCGGAAACGACGGGTATGGGTTGATCCAAGGTTTCCAGCTCGAAATTCCCCATTAGAGTGAGGAGTTGATCGGCTTGGTCGGCGATTAATTGCTCGGTGGTGATGATTTCATCCTTGCGAGAAGCGAGATTCGCCTCGGCTTGGAGGACTTCGAGTTGGGTCACGATCCCGAGCTCATATTTCTCATTGGTCTCATCGAGCAGTTGTTGGGCTAATTCGTAGCTGGAATCGGAGAGGGTTCTTTGAGCGTAGGCGTAGGCGAGATCCCAGTAGGCATTTTCGGTCTGGCCAATTAAGGAGTGTAATTGATCGCGGAAGCTGAGTTCAGCTAGACGGAAAGAAGACCTCGAGCGATTGAGAGCTGCATTGGTGATTTCCGAGCCAAAATTACGGAGTAGCGGTTGAGTGATTGCCAAGGTGAGGTTGGCAGTTTCTTCGGGATTTGAATAACTACTACCATTGCGACGGGACAGATTGGTCGAAGCGCTGAGGGTTGCCCCAGTCATTCTGATTTTTTTTCGAATCCCGGTACTGTAAGAACGACTGTTGGAATCGCTTTGAGGTGTTTTTTGTGAGGTCTGCCCGGTTTGGGCGCTTGCAAAAATTTCCGGATCGAAATCGGCATTTTCGATTTCAATATCATCGGCGGCGTTTAAGGTGTCGAATTGTTCGATTTTGAGGCCGAGATTGGAACGAAGAGCGCTCTCAATACTGTCTTCGAGGGAAAGGCGGGAAGGCTCTTGAGCGTGTATCAAATGGGGGAGCAGTGCGAGCAGGATGAAGATCCGAGTCGAACCTCGGTTATGGTGAAAAGGAAAATAATAGGGAAATGTCAACATGAGGACTGTCTTATGGGAAGAGACGTTACGTCGAATAACTTAGGATAAACTGAGAATGCGACATCTCTGTTTGTGGATACGAGTTTGGCTCATGTCCAGATTAGACGGAATGAAAGGGGAAAAGTTTAAGAATTGATCAAAGAGTGAAGTAGGATTGCTTTTTTTTGGGAGGTTATCAGGAAGATAAAACATAAGTTTGTTAAGGATGATGGGTTCGCGAGGATAATATCCGGAAGGAAGTTAATCAGACCCTCAGCTTGGAGTTTGCGTTTCCGGATTTATTCCCCGTAATTTGAGGGCCTTCCATGTTTTTTTTGTTATGAGTGATGTAGAAAAACCAGTTATTTTAACCTGTGCGCAGCCCACGGGACAATTACACTTAGGGAATTATTTTGGTGCGGTGCGCAATTGGGTCTCTTTTCAAGAGGACTACGATTGTTATTTCGGCATTGTCGATCAGCACGCGCTCACGGTACCCTATGTTCCGGCGGATCTCCGTGCGAGTACCTATCGCACCTTGGCGTTATATATGGCTTGTGGATTGGATCCGGAGCGCTCTCACCTTTTTGCGCAGAGCCATGTGACCGGACATACGGAACTGGCTTGGGTCTTGGGTTGTCTTTGCCCCTTGGGACAATTGGAGCGTATGACTCAGTTTAAGGACAAATCCCAGCGGGAAGAAAAGGGTTTTATTGGAGCTGGATTGTTGACTTACCCCGTGTTGATGGCGGCAGATATTCTGCTCTATAATGCGGATCGTGTGCCGGTGGGTGAAGATCAGAAGCAGCATGTCGAGTTGTGTCGTGATTTGGCGATCAAGTTCAATGCGACCTATTCTGAAACCTTTAAAGTCCCGTCGATCGACATTCCTAAGGTAGGGGCCCGGGTCATGTCACTTCAGGACCCGACCCGGAAAATGTCGAAAAGTGATCCGAGCCAAGCAGGTGTTATTTATCTGTTGGATGAGCCAGATGTGATTCGAAAGAAAGTTCGCAGTGCGGTTACGGATAGTGGCAGTGAGGTCGTTGCGGGGCCGGATAAGCCGGGAGTGACGAATCTTCTCTCGATCATGAGTGCCTCGACGGGACGGAGTATTCGTGATCTTGAGGCTGAGTTTTCCGGCCAGCAATATGGAATTTTCAAGGAGGCTGTCGCGGAAGCGGTGGTGACCTTGTTAAAACCGATCCAAGAGCGTTACCATAAATTAGCTCCTGATAAGAACGCATTAAATGTCGTATTAAAAGCCGGGGCGGATGCCGCACAGAAGCGGGCTTACAAGCTATTGGCTAAAGTGTACCGTAAGGTGGGCTTTGTTGAGCGGTTGCGTTAATCGCTGGCTTTGGAATTGCGGATTGCTTCGACCTCGTCGGTGTCAACCCAACCCCCTTCATTGCCAAAATTGTTGCGGACATAGGAGAGTACTCTGGCGATTTCACGATCAGTTAATAGATCGGCAAAGGAAGGCATGGGCTGATTATAGGTTTCGCCGAGCACTTCGATGGGGTGATCGATTCCAAAAAGAACGGCGGAGATGTATTCCTCGGATCGCCGTCTATCCGTGACCCATGTCGTTTGTCTAAGGGGAGGGATTACGCCCGGGATTCCCTCTCCCTCGGGCATATGACAGGCGGCGCAATTGTTTGCATAGAGATCTTCGCCGCTGGGGCCGGATCTGCCGCGTCGAGTGGGTTCGCCGACAATATTTTCTTGTTCGGTTAAGGTTGGGATGTTGTGTAATGCTTGTATCTTTTTCAGCTCTGCAGCTTCAATTTTTCGGATGCGTATGATTTTATCGTCATCGGATTGAGGAAATCCCTCATAGCTGCGTTTAAAGAAGCGAGGATGCCAATCGTGATTACTGGTCGCGAGATAGATTTCACCATTAGCGGTTGTGAACATATCGCGAATACGGCCTAAAGTGGGTTGGAGGTAGATGCGTTCTTCGGTAATTTGGGAATGATCGGGAGTGAGTGAGAGGACGCGAAAGGATTGATTTTTTAAGGTTCCGAGCAGAATGCTATTTTGCCACTCGGGAATGGAAGGGTGGTCAAAGTAAGCGATTCCTGCGGTGGCAATAGTTGGAGTCCATTCGGCAATCGACCCAATTGATTGAAGGGTCTCATCAAGGGTGGTTTCATAGGGAGTATCGATAAAGCCGCTGATTCCAGGCCAACCGTAATTGGCTCCCTTGCGGATGATATTAATTTCATCATTTCGTTCCGGCCCGTGTTCGGATTCGAAAATCATACCATTGGGGCCATGAGTGAGACCCTGAGGGTTTCGTTGGCCGTAACTGTAAACGAGGTTGTTGGAGAACGGATTGTCCTGAGGAATGGAGCCATCAAGATTGAGACGAAGGATTTTTCCGGCAAGGTTCTCGATATCTTGGCTTTGCCGTCCATCAACGTTATCGCCGGAAGCGAAGAATAGTTTAAGATCTTCGGATATAATCATGCGGGAACCGTTGTGGCCATTACCGCCGGGAATCTCATCGAGAATGATCAGCGGATCGACCAATGCTTTTCCGTTAAAGGTGTAGCGGACAATCCGTGATTTGATGAGCGGGTAGGATTCGTATGTCCCTGCTAGATAAGTATAGTGCACGAAAAGATGAGGAACCTCCGTGAACTGAGGGTGTAAGACTAAGCTGAAAAGTCCGGTAGAGCGTTTTTGATAGACATCGGGAATCGTGAGTAGGTGCTCGATGTTACCGCTTGCAAGATTGAGCCGGGAGACGGAGCCTTTTTGTTCATTGAACCAAATCCAGCCATCCGGGCCGGGTTCAATGTCCCAAGGCACATCAAGATTGTTGGCGACTACTTCGACAATGAGGTCGGTTGAATCCAGTTTTAAATGGGCAATTGGTTTGCGAGCAGACGTATCACAGCCAACAAGGAATAAAAGAAAAAAAAGGGGGAGTAGGATATTTTGGGGGCTCATGAATGAGGGAGGTCATTGCCTAAATTTGTTTTGAGTTCAATTTTAAAAAGACAAGAGCAATTGAAGTAATGGAAGAGAGAGGCATGAGGATAGCCGCTAAAAGCGGATTCATCATTCCCAAAAAAGCAAGAGTTATGACAAGAATATTATAGGTTACGGCAAAAACAAAGATATCGCGGAGGGCATTTTTCCGTAGTTGAGTTATCGTTAATAGATCGATTAAGCAGTCGAGTCCTCGTGTGAGAAAGTAGAAGTCTGATTTATTTTCGAGTAAACCACGGTCGACGACGGGGGTTCCGCGAATGGCTGCTTGATCAAAAGCTAAACTGTCATTGGCTCCATCTCCTAAAAAGAGAATGCTGTCTTCAGGCTGGGATTGAATCCATTGGGCCTTGGCCTCGGGGGATTGCTGGGCTAGGCAATTTATTTCGGGGATGCCGAGAGTTTTTCCGAGTGCTTGAACTTTACTGACGCGGTCTCCGCTGAGGATAAACAAGTGGTATTGTTTGCTGAGTTGTTGGCATGTTTGAGTCGCCCCATTACGAACGGAGTCGATGAAGTGAAAGGCGGTGAGTTCTGTTCCATTGAAACGAAAGAGCGCATCGGACAAGCGTGTGGAGATGGAATCCGGTGATTGGGAATCGAGCCCATTCCAATCGGATCGTCCAATGGACCAAATGCCTTGTGGTGTATTGAGGAGGATTCCTAGCCCCGGAATTTCAAGAGGTGGGCCTGCTTCGGGCGCGTCATTTGTTTTTTGACGTAAGAGATGTTCTCGGATCGTTCGAGACAGTGGATGGAGACTATTGCGGACGAGATGAAGGAGAATGCCCTTTTGGGCGGTGCTTAATTTTTGGAGTGCTTCCGGGTTGGAGAGGGTGGGTGTTTCCAATGTAAGGGTTCCGGTTTTATCAAAAACGAGGGAACGGATTTTTTTGAGTTTGGAAAAAAGCTGAGGGGTTCGGACAAAGAGCCCCAGTTGTTGCAGGCGGGTAATGGCGAGATCGGTTGCGAGCGGATAAGCCACACCGAGGGCGCAGGGGCAAGAGACGACCAGAATGGAGAGGGCGACTTGCCAGCCTTGAAGTGGATCGTGTAAGAGAAAAGTCCATACGAAATACCCGAGAACGGCGAAAATAATGACGCAACTCAAATACCATTTGAGAATACGCTCAAGGAACGGGTGACGAATCGACTCCGGTGACGCGGCGAGGAGCCGTGCGAGCAGACTATCTGTCCAGAGCTCGGATACGCGCAGGCGAATCGGATCGTTTTGAAGCGAGGTAGCTCCGCCGGGGACCGTTCGGCCCACGGGAAATGTTTCGGGATCGGATTCCCCTGTGATCCATTCAAGCGAGCAGGTAGCCGAGGCGTTGAGGAGTTCACTCGAGACCGGGACGAGTTCACCAGGCGCAATTTCAATAATATCCCCGACATTCAGGTCTTCCGGGGCAACCCGTTCCGCGGGAAGAGTGTCTTGAGGAGACGTAATACGGGCAATGTTGGAGGGCGTCGGTTGTTTGTCTTGAAGACGATTACGGTTTTGCTCGATGGCCCGTTCCTGAATCCATCGCCCGGCGAGCATGAGAAAGGTGAAGATGCAGACAAAGTCGAAGTAGAGGAATTGCGCTTCATGAATCAGCCAGCCGACGAGTGAGCCGAGGTAGGCAAAGATCAAACCGAGTGCGATCGGAAAATCGAAATGAAGAATTCCTTGGCGAAGACTTTGGGTGGCCCGAACGATAAAGTAACTACCGCCAATCGCAATAGTGAGGGTGGCAAAGAGCAGGGTGAGCAGGGAAAAAAGGTTCGCGAGCGGAAAGTCGGTTCCCATTCCCAAGTATCGGGGAAGGGTGAAGACGGTTGCATTGAGTGCAAGGGCTCCGCTGATGCCGAGGCGAAGAAGGAGGGCTTTGGCTCCTGTCTTTGATTTTTCTGAACGAGGGGCGATGAGATAGCCATGGCGCTGGAGCATTTCTGCAAAGGCAATTAAATCGAACTGACCATTTATCCATTCAAGGTTGAGTTCGCCTCGTTGTGGATTTGCCGAGGCGTGGACAATTCCAGATTCTCGTTGGGCTATTTTTTCAACCAACCAAACACAGCCAACGCAAGAAATGCCCTGAAGTTGGAAAGTTGACGAGGCCCGTTTCCTGTTTGAAGCGGCGGCTTTCTCTTCGCAATGAATGCGTTCCTCTTGAAGCCAGCCGAAGGAACGAGGGTGTAATGGCATTGTTCCTACTGGGGCGATCGGCTGGTTTTTTAGATCGTAGTAGCGATCCAATCCTTCTGCTTGGATTAAATCGAAAACATAGGCGCAGCCATTACAGCAAAAGTCGACGGGGAGGTTTTTTGCTGGAGTGAAAGGAGTGCCGCAGTGCTTGCAAATAGAAGAGGCCATGGGCGTGGATCTAATGGCAAAAGAGGCCGTTGGGCGCGGTGGTTTCGAAGAGATAGAGTCGATAGCCAATGACAAAGGCGGCGATAAGGGCGATAATCCGTTGGATGCTTTGGATTCGTTGTGGGGGAATACGTGTTTGCCAAATGCGATACTGATGTTGGGCGAGCCAGAGAAGGGGAAGCGTTCCCAGCCCAAAAGCGAGGAGGAATTCAGCGCCCTGAATGGGCGATTGAGTCATGAGGGCGAGACCAAATATAGTGTACAGAGGGCCGCATGGAAGAAAAGGGGTTCCTGCTCCAATTGCGGCGGCGGCAATGGGTTTCGGCAGAGAAAACAGGCGTTTCGAGTATTTGCTCCAGATCTTCGTTGTGGTTGAACTGTGGGGAAGTAATCGATCCAAGCGAAGGGCGAGGAGGAGGAAGAAAAGAACGAGGAGCCATGGAAGGAAGTGGACGACGGATCGTTGGTAAAATTGGACCCAGCCGAGAGCAATCATGCCGAGTGCTCCCGCCAGAAAACCGCCGATCGTGATCGCGGTGATGCGGGTTGCGTGATAGATTCCGGTGATGGAGATAAAGGAATGCTCCTCACCTATTTTTGGGGTCAGGATAATGGCGATCGGCCCGCACATGATGGCACAATGTAAACTGGTAAGGAGTCCAGCAATGAAGGCGGTTAAGGGGCCATCGATGGATGCGAGCTCCGTCATCTCTGACGTTTTTTCAAGCCAATGGACAGGCCGATGACAATCGAAAAGCAAAGGATAAAAGCCCAGATAGCTGGAATGAGCGCGACGTGGTAGGTGACTGGCGGATCTTCAGGGTTCTTGGGCTGTGCCAGCATGTAGGTGAAGAAGTAGATGATGGGAAAGAAGATAGCGAAGAGCCAGGAGATGAAACGGGCTTTCTTCAGCTGTTTATCGGTTGCTTCAATAAAAACGAATCGGCAGGCGAAATAACTGCCACTTCCAAAGAGCAAAGCGGTTAGAATAAAGGTTGGCAGGAGGACGAGGATCATGGTTGCTGATTCGGAGGTGGAATGAGTTCAGGGAGATTGGTTTTGGCCGTGATAATGAGGCAAGTCCATGCCGTAATGATTACGATAAAGAGCAAACTGACCCCGACCCAAAGCCAGTATTTACCTTTAGCGTGTTTTGAATCTTGGGATGTGGGATGGGTTCTCTTGGCTGGCATGATGCGAAAATGATTCGGCAAGGCAAATCGAGGGTGAAGACAAGAAAGAGGCAACCATGTTCTTGCTAGCGATTCAAGAGCTTTGGATCCGGTCCGAGGAATTCAACCGTCTGGGTTAGATGCAGGGTGGGATCTTCGGGGTTGGTTACCTCCACCGCAATCGGGAAGTTTCCGGTAAATGATTGTTTGGGAACGGTGATGACAAAGGTCGCGAGGGTTTCCTCCATCGGTTGGAGCGAAATGGCCCGCTCAAAGCCATTGGTGGTAAACGCTTGTTCGGCGTTGGCTGTGATCGACCCCTTGAGTTGGATGAGCGCATTGGTTTTGTTGGTGAGTCTAACTTGATATTGGTTGCGAACGCTGTCTGCAGTTAAATAATAGGGCGATCCCGACATGCGTATCACCGCAATACTGGTATTGTTGAGGGTGGAAAAAGCCTGAAAGGCAATGATGGCCCCGATGAAAAGGAGAATGGTGTAGCTGATGGTTCGGAATCGAATCCATTGAGTTTTACCGCCCTTGAGTTCGGCATCGGAAGCATAGCGGATGAGCCCTTTGGGGGTATGCACTTTTTCCATGATCTCGTCGCAGGCGTCGATACAGGCGGAGCAGCCGATACATTCCAATTGGAGCCCTTGTCGGATGTCGATGCCCGTGGGGCAGACTTGGACGCAGCGGTGACAATCGATGCAGTCCCCGGCGGCCGGATCGTTTCGTTTCCCTGGGGGATTGCCTCGGTTGTAGTCGTAGGCGACGTTTTTTGTGTGGTCGTCGATGAGTGCGCTTTGGAAGCGACCGTAGGGGCAGATGACGATGCAGAGTTGTTCGCGAAACCAAGCAAAATTAATGAAGAGAACGGTCGTGAAGAAAAAGACGAAGAGAAAACTGGTCCAGTTTTCGGCGGGAGACAGCGTGATCATTCTCCAAAGGAGAGGTAGGGATACGAAATAGCTGAGAAAGATGTGTGCGATAATGAAGGAAACGAGAAAGAAGATCGTATATTTTAAGGTGCGTTTGAGGATTTTCTCCGGACTGATGGTTATGCGGTCGAGCTTGCGTCGTGCATTTGCATCGCCCTCGATCCAGCGTTCGATACGCCGATAGACATGTTCGAGGTAAACGGTTTGAGGGCAGGCCCATCCGCACCAGACACGACCGAAGAGAGCGGTGATATAAAAGAGCGAAAACCCGAGACCGCTGACGACAAAGAAGAGGAGCCAAGTGTCTTGAAATGAAAGGGTAAAGCCAAAGAGGTGAAAACGTCGATCGATGATGTCGAGGAAAACAGCAGGATGGCCATTGATCGGGATCCAAGGTAGCCCGACGAAGAAGGCAATGAGGGCGTAGCCTACAATGCGCCGGAGTCGAACGAAGCGGCCTTTGATGTCAGCAGGGTGCACACAAAAGTGTGAACCATCGTTATTGATCGTGGTGACGAGAGATCGGTTTGGGCGCTTGGTGTCCTGTTGAGGCATAAGGGCTTATTATAACCCGATGGGAGGGTTTTCGCTGGCCGCGTTTTGCATGCTTTCTTCGCTGTGGTGGGAAAGAATGTAGGCGACGATTTTCTTGATTCCGTCGGGGCCGAGCTGGTTCATCCAGGAGATCATTCCCTTCGAGGTATCGGGGGAACCTTGAGAGACAACGGTATAAACGCTCATCGGTTGGTTGCCCCATTTCCATGTTTGGTCGACCAGATTGAGTCCGGTTCCACCTTCAAGTTGAAGGCCATGACAGGTGAAACAAGTGCCCTTGCCCTCAAAGAGTACTTTTCCTTCGGTGACAATGGTTGGGTTTTTCGACATCGCCCAAAGAACATCGTTGTTGAGCTCACCGACTGCAGCGAGCTGGATGGCTTCGATTTCGGCAATTTTCTGTTCCACGGACGTTTCGTCATCGATGAGAAAGGAAGTGTCGGCCCAAATGAACCAGTAGAGAAAACTAAAAATGACGGCGAGGTAGAATGTCCACAGCCACCAGTTCGGCAGCCGATTATCGTATTCCTGGATTCCATCGTAAGTGTGTGGACGGAGTTTGGTGTCCTGATCGGAAGGCTTTTGATTCATAAAGAAAGAAGTTAAAGAGTTTCCTTCGAATGCGTCTGATTGGATTCTTGATCGGACTCCAGAGGGAGGTTTGCCATATGTTCACGCTCTGCTGGTTTCATTCGGATTCCACTCCAAGTGAAATAGAGAAAGGCGGCGAAGGTGAGGATGAATGCAATGATCGTAATCGTCGATTGGCAGTCGGTAAAATTTACCCGGTTAAACATGTGTATTTTTCTTTCGGTGATAGAGGATTAATGGGATGCGCGCGCTGCTTGGATGCGAGCGGCGGCGGCTTGAATGTCTTCGGATTGACCGAGTTTTTGAAGATAGGCGATGAGGGCGACGAGTTGACTTTGTGGATCGGCAGTGACCAGTTCAGTTTCGAGGTTCGCGACGATTTCATTGGCTTGGATGTGGAGCATCAACTGAATGGTCTCTGCGCTT
>Ga0115559_1001650_pt1 | contig 14678 bp, 11 predicted proteins | sample COGITO_mtgs_1105_3_FD_87281 | JGI IMG/M metagenome (GOLD analysis project Ga0115559, IMG submission 87281) | Pelagic marine microbial communities from North Sea - COGITO_mtgs_110506 | ecosystem: Environmental > Aquatic > Marine > Epipelagic | place: Germany:Helgoland, sampling site Kabeltonne... | reverse complement strand
GCCATTCCAGGACACAACATCCCATTAGCAACGGCTGGAGTTCTTATTCTTTGGTTGGGCTGGTTTGGATTTAACGGCGGTTCTGTATTATCAGCAAACCCCGAAGCAACATCCTTAACTTTGGTAACCACCTGTTTGGCCGCTGCCGCTGGTGGAGTCGTCGCAATGATTACTTCAACGGTCTTATATAAAAACTTAGATTTAACAATGTTCCTAAATGGTATTTTAGGAGGACTTGTAGGGATTACTGCTGGCGCCGATCAAATGAGTCCGGAAGATGCCATCCTCATTGGAGCGATTGCTGGCGCACTCATAGTATTTACGGTGAGCTTAGTCGATAAAATAAAATTAGATGACCCTGTTGGGGCCATTGCTGTACACCTTATATGTGGTGTCTGGGGAACCTTAGCTGTTGGACTTTTTGGCGCCAAAGCAGGGGTTGATCAGTTTCTAGTACAACTCGTTGGAGTTTTGTGTTATGCTGTGTTTTGTATCGCGACTTCTTTCCTTATCATATTTGCATTAAAGAAGACCATGGGTATTAGAGTCTCGGAACGAGAAGAACTAGAAGGTCTTGATGCACACGAACACCAAATGGACGCATACCCAGATTTTAGATTAAATGAGCATTAGCTGTTTATTTAGTTAGTCGCCAAAAAGCCTCTAGAAGTTGTTCTAGAGGCTTTTTAATTTAATATGAATGTGTGATTTATGCTGAGTTTCGACTCGCATTAATGTTTCCAAATAGAGAGCGCATTACAATTTTTTCGTAAGTTTTAATTTGATCCTTGTCTCTTGGAGATTCTTTTTCTAGCTCCTGAATCTTTTTCAATGCATATTGTTGTATTGTTAATAAAGGCAATACGATAGACTCTCGCACCGAGATAGAAGCCTTTCCAGCAAGCTCTTCTTGCATCAACTCGTCATAACCTGTTAGTTTTAATAACAAACGTTTAGTGGTAACATACTCACTATAAATCACATTCCAAAATTCGCCATACTCTGGATCTTCAGACATGTATTTGGTCAAATCAAAGAACGATTTAGATAAGGACATCATACTGTTTTCAATCAACGTTTTGAAAAAATCAGAGGTTTTAAATAAGTGTTGTGCTTTTTCAAACTCACCAATATCTTCATAATGTTTTAATGCGGTTCCTACGCCAAAAAATCCTGGTACATTTTGTTTCAATTGACTCCATGAGCCTACAAAAGGAATGGCGCGCAAATCTTCGAACACGAGTCCTTCTGCTTTGCCTCGCTTAGATGGACGGCTTCCAATATTGGTTTTCGCATAATACTTAAGCGTGCTCATGTGTTCTAAGTAAGGGATGAACTTCGGATGCGCTTTAAAATTCACATATGCTTCATAACTTAGTTTAGACAACTGGGCCATCACCACTCTGTTTTGAGGGGTCATACTAAGGTCTTTGTCACTCAAGCTATTATGAATCCCAGAGCTAATCAATTGTTCAAGGTTATATTGTGAGGACTCTAACGTCCCAAAATTTGAGCTTATCGTTTGCCCTTGAATCGTCAGCTGCACTTCTTTGTCTTCAATTGTTGGTCCCAAGGACGCATAGAAATTATGTGTTTTTCCACCACCTCTTGCGGGTGGCCCACCTCGACCATCAAAGAAAATCGCCGTTATGTCATACTTTCTGGAGATCGCAGTTAACAGTTCTTTCGCTTGATAAATTGCCCAGTTGGCCATTAAATAACCACCGTCCTTGGTGCCGTCACTAAACCCCAGCATGATGGTTTGTCTGTTTCCTCGCGCTTTTAAGTGCGCAGCATATTCGGGATTAGTATAAAGGTCTTCCATGACGGAAGGTGCATTTTGTAAATCTGTAATGGTTTCAAAAAGTGGTGCTAAATCCACTGTTAGATCATCTTGAAATGCAACAAGCTTAAGCATTGCATACAACTGCATGACATGGAGCGTGCTTTGATTGTTACTAATAATGTATCGATTGGCTGCCTTTTCGCCATTGGTCTGCTGAATGGTTTTAATCGCCTCCATCGTTTTTAAGGCTTTTAATGTGTCTTTATCCGTAATTAAATCAAAATCAACACGTCCTTTAATATTTGACAACACCTGAATTTGATCTGTTTCCGGCAAATCATGGTAATTTTTAGGGAAACTAGCGCTTCCGCTTTCAATCATCACATTGACCATATCGTTAAATACCGCAGCATGCGCACGACTGTCTTGACGGATGTCTAGTGTAGAAAAGTGGAATCCAAATAAATGAATTTTATTTAAAAGGCTGTTCAATTCAGGGGCATAAAGCGACTGGTGCTCTTGAACAACAACGGCCTTAATTTCTTTTAACTCTGACGTTAAATACTCTAGTGTTAAGGTAGATTTTTTATTGGTTATAATTTTATAGAGCTCCACTTCTAAGGCTACAACTCGATCTTCAACCCCCGCAAAGGATAGTTTTCTTTTAAGACCTCTTAAGTCCCGGTAATAGTTTTTGATAATCGTTTCACGAAGCCTTGCCGCAACTTTCAAAGTAATTTCTGGGGTTACAAATGGGTTCCCATCTCTGTCGCCTCCTGGCCAAAAACCAATATTAATAATGTCGTTATCAATGTGTTTCCCGTCAAAAATATTTTGCTGAATATAGTCATAAACACTCCCAAACGATTTATAAAACACATGTTCTAAGTACCAAATTAGACTCACTGCTTCATCGTAAGGTGTTGGCTTTGATTGTTTAAAGAAAGGTGTTTTTCCTAATTGTGCTAACAATTCGTTGATGCGAAATAAGTCGTTTTCACGGATGGCCTCGGTTAAATCGGTGATGATTCCTAATACCGATCCTGGGTAAAATTGTGTTGGATGCGCTGTTAACACAATACGCACTTTGAATTCCTCTAAGTAGTTTTGAAGTACTTCCAATTTGTTCTCAGAGCTTACTTTTTCTTTTAGACTTCTCAAAGTTCCAATTCCGTCCATATTGTTAACAACAGGGAAGGCGGCATCTTCGATGGCATCAAACAAGACCACTTGGCGCTCGATATATTGTATAAAACGAAACAACAAATCGATCTGACTTTTAGGAGATCGTCTGGCTTGGTATTTTTTAAAAAATGTATTTACAATGGTTGTAGGATCTTCATTGTTTGCAAATCCTTTTTTACAGGTTTCAAAAAAAAGTGGCAAAAGCGCACCGGTTTTTGTAATCGAGTTAAAAGGAAGAGTCATAAATATACTGTTGTATATTTGATATTTTGACAAAACGTTTTGTTTAAATCTGGTGATTTTTGGCTGAGTGGACATTACTTTAATACATTTAGTTGCTCCCAAAATTACTAAAGCAACTCCGAAATTCCTCTACGAAAGTAGTATTTTTGCGAATATTCGCATATTGGTTGAGTTCTCTCAACGAAATCTTATCAAACCAAAGAATTCATTCCATATTTTTTAGCAATTACTCCAGATAAGTCTCCTTGAAAGCGTTTAAAAAAGTTGTTTTCTATTTCGTATTGGTAAATCGTTTGACTTACTGTAAATTTAGAGCATCTAATCACTAGCTTATTTTTTATGATAGAAATTGAACGTAAATTTTTGGTAATCTCTGACAGATATCGTGTAGAAGCTTCAAAAAAATCGACGATTGCTCAAGGGTATTTAAACAGCCATCCCGAGCGCTCAGTTCGGATTCGTCTTAATGACCAAAAAGGCTCTATGACCGTCAAGGGAAAAAGCAACGAAAGTGGACTAAGTCGGTTTGAATGGGAAAAAGAAATTTCTAAAACAGACGCCGAGACACTTTTAGGCTTATGTGAAAAAACGATCATTCGTAAAACAAGGCATGAAGTTTCGGTCGGTAATCACCTATTTGAAGTTGATGAATTTGAAGGCTTAAATGCTGGATTGGTAATTGCTGAAGTAGAATTAAGCGCTGAAGATGACGTTTTTTCTAAACCAAATTGGCTAGGACAAGAAGTTACTGGAGATATAAGATATTATAATTCTAACCTCAGTAAACATCCTTTTTGCGACTGGGAATGATTGTGTAATTATCATTAAAGCGGCTATAAAATTATTATATTCGCAACTCAAACAGATTTATAAAATTATAAAAAATGAATACAGCCTTTAATACTTTTAAAATTCAAGATGCATTGGATGCGCTTGGAGTTAAAGATATAAACTTAGGAACTTCAACAGGTGCAAATAGCTTTGGAAATGGTGCTACCCTCGATAGTTTTTCGCCTGTAGATGGCCAAAAAATTGGAAGCGTGGTTTGCACCTCTCAAGCAGACTATGAAGCGGTGATGACGGCTGCAACGGCTGCGTTCCCTGAGTGGCGAATGATGCCAGCGCCCCAACGTGGCGAAATTGTCCGTCAATTTGGAAATAAGTTAAGAGTTTTAAAAGAACACCTCGGTAAATTAGTGTCTTATGAAATGGGAAAATCCTTGCAAGAAGGGTATGGAGAAGTTCAAGAAATGATTGATATCTGTGATTTTGCCGTTGGATTGTCTCGACAATTAAACGGACAAACCATTCCTTCTGAGCGTCCTGGCCATGTGATGCGAGAACAATGGCACCCTATTGGAGTGGTGGGTATTATCTCTGCCTTTAATTTCCCTGTCGCAGTTTGGGCGTGGAATACTGCTTTGGCATGGATTTGTGGAGATGTATGTGTGTGGAAAGGGTCAGAAAAAGCACCTTTATGCTCTATTGCTTGTCAGAATATTATTGCCGAAATTTTAAAAGAAAACAAGTTGCCAGAAGGGATTTCGTCGATCATCAATGGCGATTATACCGTTGGAGAAATGATGACGACGGACACAAGAGTACCTTTGATTTCTGCGACCGGTTCTACAAGAATGGGACGAATTGTAGGGGCTACGGTAGCTCAACGTTTTGGGAAATCTTTACTAGAGTTGGGAGGAAATAATGCAATTATTATCACCCCAACCGCGGATTTAAAAGTAGTGGTGCCTGGCGCTATTTTTGGTGCGGTAGGAACTTGCGGACAGCGTTGTACTTCTACACGACGACTGATTATTCACGAGTCTGTATATGACAAAGTTAGGGACGCTATTGTAGGAGCTTATGGACAATTAACCATCGGAAATCCTTTGGATGAAAAAAACCATATCGGGCCTTTGATCGATCAGGATTCTGTAAACACCTATTTAGCAGCAATTGAAAAAGCAAAAGCTGAAGGAGGAAATATATTGGTTGATGGTGGTGTTTTAGAAGGTGAAGGCTATGAAAGTGGTTGTTATGTGAAGCCAGCCATTATTGAAGCTGAAAACCATTATGAGATTGTACAACATGAAACCTTTGCACCAATCTTATATTTAATGAAATATTCTGGGGCGGTAGAAAATGCCATCCAAAAACAAAACGGTGTGGCTCAAGGCTTGTCTTCTGCGATTATGACCAATGAACTAAAAGAGGCTGAAAAGTTCTTGTCTTATGCCGGGTCTGATTGTGGAATTGCCAATGTAAATATTGGAACTTCTGGAGCAGAAATTGGTGGTGCTTTTGGAGGTGAAAAAGAAACGGGTGGTGGACGTGAGTCTGGTTCGGATGCATGGAAAGTATATATGCGCCGTCAAACAAATACCATTAATTACTCCGACGAATTACCTTTAGCACAAGGGATTATGTTCAATTTATAACCTAATTTATTATTGTTTTTAAAAGTCACATCCGCAAGATGTGACTTTTTTTTTATTTATGTGTCTTACTTTATACACAACTATTGTTTGTTGTGATTACAACGTAAAACCCACGTCAGATGAGCAAGAAAACCACCTATTTATTGGGAATTTTATTTACCATTGTTATTGGATCCATCCTTTACTGGCTCTCCAATTGTAACCGTTGTGAAAATACGACTCTCAACGCCAACACAAACATTCCTATTGATGCCACTACTGTCTCTGAATACTTGAACCCTTTTTCGATTTCTGGGGCGGACTTTGATATTGGTACCAGTGAAAATTTCAAATTCAATACTTCAGGACACACTATTTTAGCGCCTATTCCTGAAGGACTGGACACCCCAATTGAAAAGCTAAAAAACTACCTGTCTCAAAATCCTTCAAAAGTTCTAAAAGTGATGGGGTATTTTAAAGGTGATGAATCCAACACCTCTTCTTTTGGCGATTTAGGAATGGCACGAGCAGAAGCCATTAAAAAACAATTGAGTACCAGGGGGATTTCGGTTGATAAAATTCTTACTTCTGGGGTCATGAATGAAGGTCTTCGACCAGATGCTTCGGGTGTTTTACACGGCCCTTATGCACTTTTATTGGATGACGATTTATCCAAACGGGATGCTGCACTAAAAAATGCCTTATTAGCATCGCCTACTTTACTGAATTTTGAACTTGGTAAATACACAATATCTAACCGAGACTTGAAAAAAAGCGCTCTTGGTGACTTAGCAGATTACCTCAACGCGTATGAAAACCGTTCTTGCACCATTGTTGGGCATTGTGATAGCGACGGGTCGGCCAAATTTAATATGGGGCTTGGACAGCGACGAGCTGATTTTACAAAAAGTCAGTTATTAAAACTGAACGTAGAAGCTCATAAAGTCAAAACCGAATCAAAAGGAGAATCGGCTCCAATTGCAACCAACAATACTCTTGCTGGAAAAGCTAAAAACAGACGAACAGACGTAATAATTAATTAACTACAAAACAAAAAAATCATGAATTGGCATCTATTAATCCCTATAATCGTTGGACTATTGTGCGCACTATTTGGCTACCTTTTGGGTCGCTTATTTAACAAACAGCGCGACTGTAAAAATTGTGATGACTGTAAATCACAAATTAAACGTCTTGAAGCAGAGCTAAAAGCTTGCAACGATCAAAAAACAACTGCTAGAACTTCTTTTTCAGACCCAAAAACTTCTGGTTTGATGTTTAATGCAGCCCTAGCTAAAAGTGTGTTTGGAAGACCCATTAAAGAAAATGACCTGACAGTTATTGAAGGAATTGGGCCGAAAATTCAACAACTATTTCACAATAATGGCGTTCGTAGCTGGAAAGCTTTAGCCGATTGTAATATTGAACGGTGTCAAACAATTTTAGACAGTGGTGGAGACGCCTTTAAAATGCATGTCCCTGGAACATGGCCAAAACAAGCCCGCTTAGCATACGAGGGTAAGTGGAAAAAATTGTTGGAATGGCAAGATGAACTGGACGGCGGGAAATAATAAACGAGAACAAAAGTCCTTTATAATAAGAACTATTTCTAAAAAAACTAAAGCAATTGATGTTGCCTCACTTTAGCGTAGTGGTGGCTCCACAGCACAACAACCTTAACTATACTTCGCTTTCCTTAGAATTCGCATGCTTTCTTTATAAAGCGCATACACTTCATCGCTGTGTTTATACAACAGCGGCTTTGCGGATTGGAGCTGCGTCAACGCGGCTTCAAAACCATTAAAATAACAGATTAAATACGTTGCGGGAACATTTTTCAAATCGTTGAGCTGCGCCGTTGTAAGAACTTTTCCCTGTTTAAGCCGATCCATAAGCGCGTTGTTAGCATTATAAATATGGTGCAGAATTTTTTTATCGTATTGAGGTGGCTTAAAAAGCAATTGAGAATCAATGTTGTAAATCGCATTGTTTCCAAAAGTAATCGTGGTTTTTTCTAGTTGATAATAGGTGTTTTGACCGTTTAACCCTAAGTTGACATACTCAATAATTTTAAAAGAATCACTGTCATAGGAAATCTCAACGGCGTCCAATATCGAGTAAAACAAGCGCACCTGTTCGTTAATCAAAGCGATGTCCACCCGCGAATAAAACGTTTGGGTTTTTATCTTCTTTTTTTGGCCAGACCAACAGATCACAAAATACTCTTTGAAAACCTTGTATTTTGGATCATAATCCTTTCGTTGTGCCATAAAATCAAAGACTCCATCCAAAGTATACTTAATATTGTTCCGAGAATGCGCTTCAATAGACGCTACAATTTCTGAATTGGAATCCGTCAGTTCAATGTCAAATACTTTGGGCATACTTATACTGCCTTCTCTAAAAAACACACTGCCTCCATAATACTTCCAAATATTTTTACGAAGGGAAGTGATTTCTTGAGTTTCTTTGGGGCGAATGGTAACCAGCCCCACCACCTTGTCATCACTCAGATGTGGAAACGGAATGTTTTCATACTGAATAATCGGTGGATGGCTTAAATAGGCGTTCACAAGGTTTTGAATTTTACTGTCATCAAAAAAATCAACGCCAATAATGTGACTATACTGATCGTCTACTCCAATCACGATGTAGGAATTGTTGTTTGGATTGCTATTGGATAGCGCACAAATATGTTTTAGAAACTTCGCTTTGCCTTCTTTATTACTAATGTTAATTTTTAACTTTTTATCATAAAAACTGCTCTCGTCATTATGCGCAAGAAGATTTTTGATAAGCAGTCGTTTATTAATCATTTTGCAGGGGTTTAGGGAACTTTGTAGCCTTGACTGGCCTCTAATATTTTAAACCAATCTTCGATTATAAGAGGTATTGAAACAGCCGCTGCTGAGGCTTCGATACGTTTTAAATGAGTCGTTCCAATTACAGGATGAGTCCCAGAAGGGTGCTTTAAGATCCAAGCCAATAGTAACTGATCTGGAGTAGCGTCATAGTTTTGAGCTAAAACGTCGAGTTGCTCAATAATACGATTTTTTTGAGCTGATACTTCGCTAGAAAACAACGCCCCAAGTGGCGCCCAAGCCATGGGAGTGATTTTGTGTTTTAACATCTGATCCAAACTTCCGTTAAATAAGGCTTGATGCTGAACGGCGGAAAACTCAATTTGATTGATGTCAATCGCCACTTCGCTAGAAATTAGATCGACTTGAGACGGTGTAAAATTTGACACCCCAAAACTACTAATTTTGCCGTCTTTTTTTAACTGTTGAATCGCTTCCATAATCTCATAAGGATGCATCAATGGACTAGGGCGATGGATCAACAGCGCGTCTAAATAGTCTGTCTTTAAGTGTTTTAATGAGGCCTCTGCGGAGGCAATAATATACGCTTTAGAGCAATCATAATGCTTTATTTTATTTGGTCGGTTTGGACACATCAATTGAATTCCGCATTTCGAAATGAATTGAACCTCGGAGCGCACTATGGACGTTTTAGAAAATGCTGCTCCAAAAGCAAATTCAGTTGAATATCCGCCATAAATATCCGCATGATCAAAAGAGGTGACACCAAATTCTACACATTTTTCAATCAAGCACTGCATCTCGGTTGCATTAAAATTACGCCCCCAAGCCCCCCATGACATAGTGCCTGCAATCATTTTAGAAAACTTTGATTTCTTCATTTTGTTAATTCTAAATTAAAAATAATAAACAAATATTCATTAAGCCATAAATTGAACCTAAGTTTTAACCAATTATTAACAAGGTGAACGGAAATATTTTAACAAATTGCACAACAGAATTTTTTAGATTAAAAAACAATTATTTATAACATTACGATGGAAGATGATAAGAACATGATTGACATTCAATCAATCAATGAGAAAATTGAAAAAGAAAGTGCCTTTGTTGACTTACTTACTTTAGAGATGAACAAGGTAATTGTTGGACAAAAACACATGATAGAACGCTTGCTTATTGGTCTTTTAGGTCAAGGCCATATTCTTTTGGAAGGGGTTCCTGGACTAGCCAAAACGCTGGCAATAAACTCCTTGTCTCAAGCCGTAGCCGGAAGTTTTAGTCGAATACAATTTACACCAGACTTGTTACCTGCCGATGTGGTCGGCACCATGATTTACAATATTAAAGCCAACGATTTCACCATTAAAAAGGGGCCTATTTTTGCCAATTTTGTTTTGGCAGATGAAATCAATCGAGCACCTGCAAAAGTTCAATCGGCACTTTTAGAAGCGATGCAAGAAAAACAAGTTACCATCGGCGACGAAACCTTTATATTGGACAAACCATTTCTTGTCATGGCGACTCAGAATCCGGTAGAGCAAGAAGGAACGTATCCCCTTCCGGAAGCTCAGGTCGATCGTTTCATGTTAAAAACAATTATCGATTATCCAAAAATTGAAGACGAACAGCTTATTATAAGAGCAAATTTAAAAGGAGCGTTTGAAAAAATTAATCCGGTCGTGACCGTTAAACAAATTTTGAGCGCACAAGCTGCCGTAAGAGAGGTTTACATGGATGAGAAGATTGAGAAATATATCCTAGACATCGTATTTGCGACGCGATACCCAGAAAAATATGGTTTAGCAGAGCTAAAACCGTTGATCGCTTTTGGTGCATCACCAAGAGGAAGTATCAATTTGGCAACTGCTGCCAAATGCTATGCCTTCATTAAACGTCGTGGCTATGTCATCCCTGAAGATGTGCGTGCGATCGTCTATGACGTACTGCGTCATCGAATCGGAATTACCTATGAAGCGGAAGCTGAAAATGTAACATCCGAAGACATTATCAGTAAAATTGTCAATGTCATTGAGGTACCTTAATTCATAGTGACTTTTTTGAGTGGTTTAAAATCACACGTACATAACAGCACAGGCATCAAATGGATACTAAGGAATTACTAAAAAAAGTTAGAAAAATAGAAATCAAAACACGTCGCTTGTCCGACCATGTGTTTGGGGGCGAGTACCACTCGACTTTCAAGGGGCGTGGAATGACGTTTTCAGAAGTTCGACAATATCAGTATGGGGACGATGTAAGGAATATTGATTGGAATGTGACCGCCCGTTGTAACGAACCTCATATTAAAATTTTTGAAGAAGAACGCGAGTTAACCATGATGTTAATGGTCGATGTGTCGGGTTCTAAACTTTTTGGATCCAAAGCGCAATTCAAAAATGAAATTGTAACCGAAATTGCAGCAACACTTGCGTTTTCGGCCACTCAGAACAATGATAAAATTGGATTGATTTTATTTTCGAACGAAATTGAATTATACATTCCGCCAAAAAAAGGACGTTCGCATGTGTTAAGAATTATTAGAGAGCTGATTGAGTTTTCGCCTAAAAGTAAAGAAACAGACATCGCAGAAGCGCTTAAATTTTTATCAAATGTGATGAAAAAGAAAGCAATTGTATTTCTTTTGTCCGATTTTATGGGAGACGCATATCAGCATAATTTAAAAATCGCCTCTGGAAAACATGACATCACAGGCATCAGGGTGTATGACAAATACGAGGCCGAGATTCCGAATTTAGGGATGATTCAAGTCGAAGACCAAGAATCTGGAGCCTCCTTTTTGGTGAATACTGCTTCGAAAACCGTACGAAAAAATTACCAAGCAAATTATCAAAACAAGGTCAATTACTTTTCTGATAGCTTTAAGAAATCGGGTGCAGGTGCACTGAGTTGTAGAGTTGATGAAAGTTATGTAAAAAAATTATTGGGCTATTTTAAACAACGAGGATAAACACGAAATGAAGCGCACTAGAACCATAAAAACACGGACGATACAAAGCCTACTTTGGAGTATTTTCTGCATGCTTATTTCGACGGTCGCCTCTAGCCAAGTGACGACTAGCATCGATTCAACCGCCATCAAAATTGGGGCTGAATTGTTATATAAAATCCAAATAAAAGCAGATTCAACCGCTCTGGTGGTCTTTTCTGAAGAACAAACATTTCAGCCACTTGAAATGATCAATAGCTACCCTATTGACACGACTAAAAAAGAAAGCTATTATCAGCTTACAAAAACCTACGGACTGACGCTGTTTGACTCTGGAATGTATACCATTCCAAAACAAAAGATTATAATTGGTGATGAAACCTTTTTTACCGATTCCTTACAGGTTCAAGTGAGTCCCGTTGTGGTCGACACAACCAAGCAAAAACTCTTTGACATCAAGCCAATTTCAGAAGTCAAAAAAACGCGTTCCGGTCTTTGGAGAAATCTAGGATTGTTTCTATTCCTTTTATTTCTGATTGGTGGCGTATTATACTGGTTTATTTGGCGCAAAAAGCCTTTAACTGAATCAGAAAAAATTGCGGCTTTACCTCCTTATGAACGCGCCAAATTGGCCTTAGAAAAACTAGATGAAGCACATTATTTTCAAAACGAGGAAATTAAAACCTTTTATTCCGATTTGACTTTAATTTTAAGACAGTATCTCGATGAACAAGTTTACGAACAGTCGTTAGAAAGTACCACCGATGAATTGGTTCAGCGTTTGAGAACCTTAAAAGACGCCAATCAAATTGAACTAACTCCAGAAACAATTCGAAATATTGAAACCATTTTAAAACGTGCTGATTTGGTTAAATTCGCAAAATCTAAGCCAGATTTTGAATTAGCCAAATTCGATAAAAGTACGATTGAAACGGAAATTGATCATGTAAAAGAAGGGCTTCCGGAGCCCACAGAAGAAGAGTTATTAGAAGATTTGGCCTATCGTGAAGCAATCGCTCGCAAACAAAAACGAAAAAAAATCAAACAAATTATAGCCCTCATACTCGGAGTGTGTTTGATAACGATGACCGGGTTGATAATCAGAAATGGATTTACAACGACAAAAGATACGATCCTTAGAAACCCTAGCAAGCTCTTATTAGAAAAATCAGATTGGGTTACAAGCGAATATGGCGCTCCAGGTATTATACTTTCAACGCCCATAGTTTTAGAAAGACAAACTGTTGAGCTTCCCGAAGAATTGAAAGGTAAGGTTGAAATGGCTACATTTACATATGCTGGAATTGACACCCCAATCGATGTGGTTGTAAGCAGTTCAAAGTATGCGAGTCAACCCGAAGAGGGAAAGGAAAAAGATACCGCCATTGATTTGGCAAAAGTCGCGGAAGGGGTCTTGGATACCTTTGAGAAAAAAGGCACCAAAAACATCCTCAACAAAAGTGAACAATTTATCACCCCAAATGGACAAGAGGGTCTCAAAACATTTGGAGTCGCTGATTTTCTCATCAAGGATAGGCTCGTAAAGGGTGAGTATGTCATTTTAGGGTTTTCAACTCCTAATTTATTACAGCAGGTTATTTTGACCTGGAAAGAGGACGATGTGTATGCCGATCAAATTATGGAACGAATTTTAAATTCTATCGAACTTATTAAACTAACCGAAAAAGAAAAATAATGTTTAAGGGAATCGATTTTACGCAAAAAGAATTTTTCTGGCTCCTAATGCTGCTGCCTGTTTTGGTGGTTTGGTATGTCTTGAAACATAAAAAACAAACCGCCCAATTAAGTGTTTCTAGCACAGAAGGGTTTCGTAAAACAAGTATCTGGACCACTTTAAAGCATCTTTTGTTTGGTTTAAGAATGTTGGCTATAGCTCTAATTATTACAGCACTTGCGCGCCCACAAACAGTGGATGTGTCCTCAAAAACAAAAACAACACGAGGCGTAGATATTGTTATAGCGATTGATGTCTCTGCGAGTATGTTAGCAAAAGACCTAAAACCCAATCGACTTGATGCGCTAAAAAATGTCGCTGCGGATTTTATTAAAGGGCGTCCAAATGACCGAATTGGACTTGTAGAATATGCAGGAGAAAGTTATACCAAAACCCCTATTACAAGTGACAAAAGCATCGTGCTCCAATCTTTAAAAGACATAAAATACAATACGGTCATCACTGGTGGGACCGCCATTGGGATGGGGTTAGCAACCGCCGTGAATCGAATTAAAGACAGTAAAGCAAAAAGTAAAATCATCATCTTATTGACCGACGGCGTCAACAATGCTGGATTTATTGATCCTCAAACAGCGAGTGAGTTAGCGGTCGAATATGGTATTAAAGCCTACACCATTGGGCTTGGAACCAACGGCATGGCATTATCGCCTATAGCCATCAGAAATGGCGTGTTTCAATATGGAAGAACACAAGTAGAAATTGACGAAAAACTCTTAAAAGAAATTGCAGAGGTAACAGGAGGAAAGTACTTTAGAGCAACGAATAACCGTAAGCTAAAGGAAATCTACAAAGAAATCGACGCGCTCGAGAAAACAGAAATAGAAGAATTTAAATTTTATAACTATGAAGAAAAGTTCAGGCCGTTAGTGTTTCTGGCTTTGGGGTTATTATTGTTTGAGTTTTTATTGCGATTCACTTTATTTAGAAGCTTTATTTAAATGTATCAATTAGAAGAAAAATTTTGGTTTTGGTTATTGCTCATCCTTCCGGTAATGTTGCTAGTGTTTTTGTGGACTATTTTCTGGAAAAAAAGAGTCCAAAAAGCCTTTGGAAGCTCGGTTGTTTTAAAGCGATTGAGCCCCGATTTGTCTTTTTTTAAATCCGTGCTAAAATTTTGTGTCTTTTGTTTGGCTATCGGTAGTTTGGTCATTGCGTTAGTGAATCCTAAAATTGGCACAAAACTTGAAACCATTAAACGCGAAGGTGTTGATATTGTGTTTGCAATTGACGTTTCAAAGAGTATGCTTGCTGAAGATGTAGCACCCAATCGAATCGAGAAATCGAAACAACTAGTGACACAGATCATAAATAATTTAGCGAGTGACCGGATTGGTATTATTGCGTATGCGGGAAAAGCCTTTCCTCAACTACCAATTACAACGGATTACGCCGCTGCAAAAATGTTTTTGCAAAGCATGAATACCGACATGCTATCTTCACAAGGAACCGCTATTGATGAGGCCATCCAATTGTCACGAAATTATTTTGACGATGAAGAACAAACAAATCGTGTCTTAATTAT
>Ga0115559_1001640_pt1 | contig 14722 bp, 8 predicted proteins | sample COGITO_mtgs_1105_3_FD_87281 | JGI IMG/M metagenome (GOLD analysis project Ga0115559, IMG submission 87281) | Pelagic marine microbial communities from North Sea - COGITO_mtgs_110506 | ecosystem: Environmental > Aquatic > Marine > Epipelagic | place: Germany:Helgoland, sampling site Kabeltonne... | reverse complement strand
TGCATACTCTCAAGTTCATTTTCCGCTTTGTTTCGAAGAAAGACAATATTGGAAATGGCTTTTTTCAATTCTTTATGCGTCTTGATGCGCTCTTGAATTGCCGCCTCATAGACAGCAGCAGGATTCTTCTCTTCGATTTTACCAATGAACAACGACAGAAAACCATTGACCATATTTCCAAGACGAGCAAAAAAACCCATGAGTTACTCCAACACTAAAATGGTGTATCAATAAAGAACTGTCTGTCCAAATCTAAGAACAACACAGTATGTATTTGTCAAATATACCAATTCCCCTAGAACTGGACAACATATTTTACAACAAGAATGGTAAAAAAACACCCAAATTGCAAATGGGCACACCAACCTTAATCGATACAATCACTCAACAGCTGCTTTCAAGAAGAAAACTGTACTCTTTATCTTCTTCTGTAATGTCCATGTAAGGAGGCCAAAGACTCCTCAAAAGTTCACATCGGTTGAGTAGCACTATTCAAAACAATTCCTTAATAAATCTTCTTCTTGACATATTAAACTGCAATTTTATGTGTGGTCCTTCACATCATTGGATATCTTGTTGGAGCAATAAACATCGGTACAAAAATCATTGTGCATATTACAACTTAATAGTTGATTACCCTTAATAGTTGAACATAGTTTCTAATGAATCTATTGTAAATACATTGAAATTGGTTAACAGATATGACCTATTTTTAATGGAGAATGGTATTATGAAAACAAACTTTTATAGTTTATTGCCTTTATGCTGCGTGTTATCTTTATCTTGTACAAGCGATACTGACAAAGAAGACGTCACAGAAGGTTCAATTGGAACTGATGGCCTAAACGTATTGATCAATACAGTGGAAGAGGACGCTGGAGAAAACTGTGAGAATGGTGGGATCTTAGTCTCTTCAGGAATTGACAACAACGCTGATGGTATTCTTGGTGAGGATGAAATCCTCACAGAAGATTACATTTGCAATGGCGTTGACCAAACTGCAAATGCTTCAAACACGCTCATAACAGACTCTGAGTTTATTGGAATGGCCAACGAAGACTGTGTCGGTGGATATGTTGTCACCAACATTGGATACGACCTTGACATGAATGAGTCATTAGAAGGAGACGAGATTGAAACGTCTTTTAGCACGTGCAACCTGGCGCCGTTCATTGATATCGAAAGCTTAACATTCGTTGAGGACTGTAGTGTAGATACCATGATTCCAGTGAGCATTATGGATTCAGACGGAACAGTAGACAACGTTGAGGTCACGGTTCTTGTTTCAGGTTCTGAAATAACAGCAACGTATCAAGATGGAATGATCGTTGTTCCTGCGGGCAACCATATCTCTGGAGCGAAACTCACGGTTTCTGCAGTAGACAATTATGGTGCAGAAACAGTACAAGACATGACGTTGGCATTTCGTGGAAATGACTGTATACCAACAGACACCTTTCATGGTGTGGATTACAGTACATGCATTGACATTGAAGTCGACTCCTTGGCGGGCGACGATCGTGGTGGCGTTACCCTCACAGGTCAGTACGCATACTACAATGGGGATGATGGTTTGGTCCGTACAGATCTCAACCTTGAAAATCTGACTCTTTTAGTTTCTGAGGATGTTGATACACTCATCGGAGATCCAATCACTGGGATGTTGTATTCGCTTTGGTCAAGTGAAATCGTAGAAACAAACCTGTTGACCGTCGGCGACCAACTTGAAGACAACTCTGACTTGACCATGTGGGATCAACTTGCGGTCATCGATGAAAACACACTTGAAGTAATGAGCACGGTAACACTAGAACAACCGATGTACGTTCCCGATTACAACAATCGTTTTGACTACGATCTTGGAGATGGTGTAGAGACTGATGTAAAAGCAGAAGACTACATTGTCGGCATGAGAAACGGTTCGCTGGTGATAGGTGTACGACTTGCTGGTGTGAGCAGCGGAAATTATGCACTCAAATGGTTCTCTATCGACCCTGCGACAGGTACAACCTTGAATGAAGCGTCTGTAAACAATTTGAGTGCAGATTCTACAGATGATGATCTATATTCAAGCTTACGATGGGATGAACAAGAAGTGGATGTTCAACATTATCTTCTGTTGGAACGTGGTTCCCAGTTATTCATGACATACAGAGACAACAACAATGAAGAAATGATTGAACTCAATACAGCGACATTGGAATATACCGTTGTATCTGAATCATTCGGCTTGTATTCTGATATGAAGAATCTAGCGATGGATGCAAGCGGATTGTATGTATACTTTCATACAGAAGATGGATATTCCTCATACAAAGAGGAATCCATGGACAAATGTATGATTCTTTTCAACGAGAATGATGGCTCTGAACTGGATTTAGGTTTAGATTGAACATTGGTTGTTTTGACAACACCTTTCACACAACCCTAAATTGTGTATGCAAATTGCCACGACTGGTCGTGGCAATATTTTTTTGTTTACATGTTCCATGACCTGTTAGATTGCTTAGTATAGACTACTCACACCAAGCAACACAGATACATATGCCTGCCATTTCTTGCCACAATTGTCGCAAACTAATCTCCACCAAAGACTCTCATTGCCCCTTTTGTAAAACACCCCAAGTCATCGAACGAGAAAGTTCTTCTTTGACCAAAGAGTTCTTTAGTGAACCAAGCGAAGTCATCACATGGATTGTAGGCATCAACGTTTTATTGTATGCCGCATCAATCCTCTTGGATCCAAGTGAAGCCATGTCAATGGATAGAGGCCTCTTGGGTGTAGGATCACCAGCCAATCGGTCGTTGCTCTTGTTGGGAATGACAGGTGGTGCCGTTTGGACATGTGGGCATTGGTGGACCTTACTTACAGCATCATTTTTACACGGATCCATTTTACACATCTATTTCAATCTTTCTTGGCTTCGGCAATTGGGAGCATTAACCGTTTCATTCTTGGGACCGGCACGGTTTATCTTTGCCTATTTAGCCACAGGTGTCGGTGGGTTTCTGGCATCAAATCTTTGGCACAACTCACCAACCGTCGGAGCCAGTTGCTCTATTTTTGGTTTGATGGGGGTACTGATTGTTTTTGCACAACGTAGGGGTGGCTTATTGGGTCAACGATTGGGAAAACAACTTTGGATTTGGACAGGGATTGGCTTATTATTCGGTTTAATGATTCCCATGGTCAACAACGCTGGTCATATCGGTGGACTGTTAACAGGTATGATCTTGGGCTTGGTCTTTCCCAAACATGAAAACAAACGAGAATCAGGGGTGCTGCAATTAATTGCACTGGCACTTCTTGGCAGCACAATCTTGTTTGTCGGTTACAATGGACTGGTCATGACCAAACCATTGGAACAATACGAACTCTTGGGTCAGTTTTTCTGTCAGTGAGGATCATTTATGTGGATGCTGTTAACATTACTTGCCTGTGAAAATGGTTGTCATACGGCTGCCAAAATTGTTCCCGCATTGGAAATGATAGACCCAAGTTGGGGTGCGGAACCCGTCGACTGCGACGTTGACCATCCAGATCCAGATGCCACCAGTGGATGTATCTCTAGAGAATTGAAGTGCAATACAGTCTTTGAGGCTACAACACGTGGTGGAAAGAACCATTTTGGAGATGATTTTTACCAACAGGGATTTTGCACACCACAGCGAAACAACTATGAGAACTCCCCCGAAGCCATTTATCAGTTGCGGGTACAACCCAATACTCAAGTAGACTTGAGACTAGACAGCAATTGTGCTGACTTAGATTTGGTCGCGATGTCATGGGAGGAAAGCCGCTGCCCCACAGATAAACACGCTACGACCATTCAAAAAGAATGCGAAATGAACACCAAAGACGAAGGTGGAACATTGCGCCTGACTACTGTAAACAATCCTCAAACTTATCTAATCGCAGTAGATGGAAAACAAGGTGCGTATGGGAATTTTAGACTCACGGTCAATTGTAAGATTTATCGTTGATGAAGACACTGCAAAAACATTGGAAAAGCATACTGAGCATCGCACTCAGTGTCGCAGTACTCTATGTGTTTCTCAAAGATGCAAATGAACAAGACTTATGGACACTACTAACAGACTTGAAATGGCAATGGCTCTTTGGTGCTTTGATCCTCAAAGGGATTTCTCTCAGCATCCATGAGTATCGATTGTGGTTGGGATTTTCCACTCCACGCCCACCAATACATCGAACAATGCAGATTGGATTTGCATCAGCATTATTGAATATCCTCCTTCCAGGACGTGCAGGAGACATTGCTGCGATTGCCATGCTGCACAAAAAATGCAGAGTCCCAATCGGGGTTGCAACCTTTGCAGTTGGCATGGTTGGTTTTTTTGAAGGGGCCATTTTTGGACTGATGATGTTGGCAGTGTTGCTCTTCAACGCCACCATATGGATTGAATATCTTGGTAGTGAGTTACACATTCAAAGTATTCAAACAATTACTGGATTGACGTTATTGGGCATTGTAGTGGTCGTCATAGCGGCAATTATTGGTCGAAGATTTGTATCTGAACCTCCCGACCATCAAGAACAATTTTCTCCGATCTCTTGGCTCAAAGATGCTTTCAATCAAACCGGGAGTACACTCGTAAACGTACGATACATTTCTACCAATGTCTTCGCATCTGTAGCAGAAGTTTGGTTAATGATCGCTGCTTTTGCAATGGGATTTGAAATATTGGGATTAGAATCCAGCACATTGGTTTTAACCCCTTTGTTGTCATGGTCATTGAGTGGACTTGTCTTGGGAATATCTGCAATCGCCTCGATTGTTCTACCACCAACCTATGGAGCTGGAAATGCTGCGGCATCAATCTTCATTTTGGGACTGTTTGGTTTTAATCAAACCCAAGCATTGGGCTTTGCAGGAGTTTGGTGGCTCATTTCACAGGTTCCCACTGTCGTTTTGGGACTGCCATCTTTATGGGCCATGGGTCACAAAACGTCCTAAGATTTTCGTACCTACACAACGCAAGAACATGATATTGAATTTGATTAAAACCAAACAAAGTGTGTAGACATATTGAATACTGTCTAAAAACAAGAAACCCAATTTAAAATCTCATAGGCTGTGCTACAGTCACTTACATTAATCACTATTTGTAAAATGAGGTTTACTATGGGCATCAATGACAATGCAAAAAAACTTTCCAGTTTATCCAAAACAGCAATCAAAGGTATCACAGGAAGCAGTCCTCGAGCATGGTTCTTAATTGAACAAGGAAAAACATCCTTATTTTATGTGGACAAAAAACTTTCTAGCGCAGACAAGTTAAAAGATCCCGTAAAATGCAAGGTCCTCTTGACGAAACTCAAAGTCGAAGGTGTTGAGGATATAGATGCAAAGTCGCCGCTTGTATGTGGTGTTGTAGCTCGAAAAGGCGAAGGATTTGCGATGGCCATTAGTTACAAAAAGAACGGTGCAGGGAAATCAACACTCAAATCAGCAATCAAAGATGCCACTGTCAAAAAGTTGCTTCCCAATGTTGAAATTGTAAAATCATTGGAGTTGGGAGACACTTCTGAACGCGCAGAAAATGAATCGGTTCGAGATACAGAAAGTGCACGTGAAATGGAAGATAACAACGTGAGTTCATCTCATGCCAAAGCCTTCAAGATCTTTGCATGGTGGAGAGATGAAGGTGGTGCAATTTTAGGCCGTATAAGCGCTACCAGTGCACCGAATGATGAAGATTTTCTTCAAACTGCGCTACGTCGCTTAACCAAGTTCAAGAATAAGAAAATGTACGATCTCTTTGAGCCAACATTCTTTGGAATGAAAAATGGACCGCTGGAACGATTCAAGTATGCGGATTTTGATCTCACAAAAGATGGTGTCACGACACATCTCACAACAATTCAAGGCTTATTGGATGCTATTCTCGATGGTCAACCGGTAACATCAGGAGAGGACGACATCGCTGAAATGGAAGCATTGTTGGATGACGATATTTTAGAAGACATGACAACATTGGAAGGATTCGCGAAAACGTTAAAATTATCGGACAATGACACCATCGATTTTTTGAGCGATGCACAACCATACGTCCAAGTCGTTGACTATCTAATCAAAGAGTTCAGCCCCACTGACGTAAAAGATTTGTGTAAGGGACTGGGAGACGGCGATTGGTCTGTCTTCTTGGCCAAAGCAACATTGGCCAATAAAGGCATACAACTTAAGTCCTGCGTACAAGACACGTGCAATGGAAAAGTGTCCAAATTTTTAGACAGACTTAAACGGGCAAAAGAACTTCACTTTATCGAATTTTTATATCTCTGTGACGCTTGCAACTGGGACTGGACCGCAGCAAAACCACTTGTGAAAGATCGCATCAAAGAAGAACAAAGCAAGCCCAAAGTGACCAAAACAACCGTCACATTGTTCGAAAACGACAATTTGGCCCGCGTACTTGCCCACCTTCCCTATACACCAATTTTGAAAAATGACATCTCTATTCAAGTCACCATTCGATTGAAAGCCACCACACCTGAAGAGTTAGAATATGGATTGGACAATCCCTACGTCGCTCAGCGCATTCATGATGCTGGGAATTATAAACGGTTGGTGAAAAATGTCTGCACAGCATACCAAACCATTTGCTCAAAGCATGACTACTATGTCTTGGATCCTGAAGATGAGCAAACAAGAAAATTGGAACTGATCAAGAAAGACCTGACAAAGGTCATCGAATTTGAACAAGAAGCCGCTGCGGTAAGAGCCGAAGCCGCTGCACAAGAAGAATTTGGCTTGGACGCAAATATTACAAGTAAACGCCGATGGCAAACCGCTGGGATTGCTTTCTCGGTAGTAAAAGTCGGTATCGGTATATTTGCAGTGGCAGCAGCCACTACGGTGACTTGTGGGGCTACTGTTTTGGCAGCCCATGGGCTAGCCAAAAGCATTATTACAACAGGGACCGAAATCCGTTCTAGAATACTCGGCTTTGAAGGAAACATCGCACTGATGGAAGCAGATGTGAAAGACATTCGAAATCGCGTCAATGCGTTGGGTTCGGATACTGCGAACATTGTAAGTCGAATGGGACAAACATTCCTAGGAGATTTGGTTCAACCTTGGAACAGAATAAAAGAATACAGTAAAAATGCCAAATTGAGACTCGACGAAATGCGCTTAAAAGCACAGCAGATGAGTGCAGAGTTACAACAGTTACTCACGTTGGGAGGTATCTTTACACAACGTATTGAGGCATTAAAAGAAAACGTCACCACGCTACAATCGGATCCTGCTACAACTCAGGACTGGCTAGCGAATCTTTCAACACAAATTGCAAATCTTGAACAATTTCTCTCAGCTCACGAAGTAACAGTACACAACACTATAGACAGTGCTGCTGGATTTGGTGGGTTTATTGATACATGTGAAACAAGATTCACACACATCAGCGTCGAACTAGAAAAATTTGATCCCAGTAAAGGAGCAGAAGCATTCATGGCAGTCTGGGGGGTTTTGGAGTTTGCCGGAGGAATTATTGCAGGTGGAGCCGCTGAAGATGCAAACATTCTCAAGGGGTTAAATCCCATAAATGACGTAAACTGGGTCACGGCTGCAAACTTTACTAATTACGTCAATACCCTCAGCGATGCCAAAGACCTCACCGAGGAAATGGTAGATCTTACGAAAACAAATAACAACTAAACGCCATCATCGACATGTATAGAATAAGAGGTAAAGAGTCATTGGATCATATTGACCCTTTACCTCTTCTGAATACCATAGATGATACTGTGCAATATTGTCGGTAGATAACCTTAGTCGGTCCAACCTCTCATAGTACAAAAAATTCGGACTAGACAAAACAAATGCTGCACAATAACATCGGGTACTCCACACAGTGTTCTATTTGGTTATATTTGTAGAGTTTGGCTTCGATCTCACTTAAGTCTTCGAATCTATAAGGGTGTGGAAACTCATCTCACAAGTTCCAACCGTACAGCTTGGCAGTCTTCTTTATAGGCATAGACAAGATAGACGATGTACAACGTACAGACAGCAATGAATGTCTCTTATCGAATCCCAAATGCCACATCATCGACATAGACTCCACCATGATCAATACTGTCCGACCCTGAACCTGGTTGTTCAAAACGCAAGACTGCTTCCACCACTGACGTCTCGATCGGACAAACCACTTCAGCCCATACACGCATCCAAATTTTAGTTACGGATGAAGTCCTATACGGAACCCAAAGTCATGGCCGCGAAACGTCGAGGTAAAGTAGTTTTGACTCGATGATTCCATGTTACTCGGGCCATGGCCCCAACCGCCACCACGAAGCACACGGCTAGAAACTTGCGTGCTGCAATACGGGTCTGTGGACGACTGTGGGTAACTGCACCCGTACCAGTCTGCGGTCCACTCGTCTACATTCCCGTGCATGTCGTAGAGACCAAAGCCATTCGGTAGTTTTTGTCCAACGCCCTTTGAGCCCTCACCACCATACTGATTGTTGCGATTGCCAAGATACCAAGCATAGTCTCTCAACAATGGATTGCTCACGCCATCGACAATAGTCTCATTTCCTGTCGATGTATTCGCTGAATAGTTTCCACCGCCATCCGGCGTCCAAAAGTCGTACTGGGTTCCACTTCGTGCCGCATACTCCCACTCTGCCTCTGTTGGAAATACATACCCACTACACTGATACGGATTCACAGCCTCGGTACAGGTCACACTCGCACTACCAGAGTTTGAACAGGTGTAACACTCTTGCAGATTGGTTCCGTTCACACTGTTGTGGCGTTGGGTTGCCTTGTTGGCAAAATCTGCTGCCATGTGCCAACTGACATAATAGGCTGGATAGTCGCTTCCCACACCATAGGTCGTCGAGTATGTCGTAGGGTCATAGGACATCAATGCTGTGAACATCCCCTGTGTAATCTCAGTGGTCATCAGGTAAAAGTCACTGGTGATATTGTATCGACCTTGTGGATCGGAACCTGATGGTATCAACACCAAGTCCATCGACTGACCACCACCCAAATCGAGGTTCATATCACACGTTGTCAACCCACAACTCGAGGCAACCGTTGCAGAAGTGCTGGCGGTATCGGTTGCTGTAAAGTTGTCCAATGCAGTCACGGTGCATACCAATACATCACCAGAAGAAACCGTATTTGAAGTCAGGGTCAGACTTGCATTGGTGCCCAGTTGCGTTTGTCCAGTCATCCAACTGTAAGACAGTGTTGGTATTTCTCCATCAGCATCTGCTACAGTCGCCGAACAGGTTATCGTGTCGGTTGCCTCTGGACTGGTATTGTCAATGACTGGGGTGCTCAATACTGGCGCGCGATTTTCAATGACAAGAGATCCACTGGCTGCATCGGTGGCCCCTTGATTGTCGGTCGCACTAACCACACATTCAATCACATGGTTTGGTAGCACATTGTAATTACCCAGATTGACTGTCGCACCCACAGAAAATTGAGATCCATTGCGGTTCCACAGTATCGAAGGGGTGATCGTTTCATCGGGGTCATCAATCGTAGCGGTACAGATTAACGTATCATCATTGTTCACGGTACTTGAAGGGTTGATCACAATATTGGTTACAATAGGACTGGTGTTGATCACCGTTACATCGGTTGTCGCACTGGTTGCATTTCCATCCAAGTCTGTTGCCGTTGCCGTACAAACGATAATGTCTCCAACATCAGTATCCGTCGCAGTGATGCTGTATGCAGAGGTTGAAGATACCGTATTCCCATTCACCGTCCATCCATAGGTTGGGCTTATGGTGCCATCTTCTGTATCGGTTGCACTCGCAATACAGGTGAGTACATCTCCAGTTTGCACACCCACATTGGGGCTGATTGACACATTGGAAACAACCGGATTGCTATTGATGATCGTGGTCGTCACCGTATCCATAGTGATCGCGCCACCATTGTCGGTCACCGTGATGTAACAAGCCAGTTCATCACCAGTGTTCAAAGACACATCTGCTAGATTCAATATCGCATCCGTCAAAGATGTACTATTGGGATATAGTGTGGTTCCAGTGGTCACATTTTCAAATAAGAATGTGATGGTTGGCTCAACCACACCATCAGGATCGGTAACCATGGCAGTACAAGTAACCGTATCGAGTGCACTCGGATTGGCAGGATCCAACACCAAACTGTTCACAACAGGTGGCTCGTTGTACACCGTGAAACTTCCAGTAGCGGTCTGACTTTCGCCGAAAGCATCTGTAACACTGGCAGTACAAGTGACCACATCGCTGGGATTGACCAAACTGGGAACCAAAGAAAAGGTGGAATTTGCACCCAAACTGTATCCATTGACGCTCCAAACATAGGTCGGGGTAAGAGACTCCCCATCTGGATCGGTCACAATGCTCTCACAGGTCAACACCTCTCCAATCATCCCAAGCGCATCAGGAGTGATGGTGACAGTACCAAGCGAAGGTGGACGGTTTTCCAGCGTCACCGTCGTCGTCATCATATCCGTACCACCCCAATCATCAGTGGCAATGGCATTGCAGGCTACCACATAATTTGGCATGGCTGGCGTTGAGGATAAATCCAACGTTGCTCCTGTATATACTTGTCCATCAATAGTCCATTGAAAGGTAGGTGTAATCGCTTGATCAATATCGGTTGCGGTTCCAATACATGTCAATATTGTATCGTTGTAAATCGTAGTATTGGGAGAGATTGCGACACTACCAACAATGGGTAGTGTGTTGCTGATGGTGATCGATTCCTCGGTGTACAGTCCGTCTTGAAACCCATCGTTTGGCGTGATGCGAATGGTCCATACTTCGTTGACTTCAAACTCACTGGCATTGATGGCTGTACCGGTAAATGGAGTTAGCAAGCCGTCTTCAAACCATTCCATGGTACTGCTTACATTTTGACCGTCGGCATCTGAAGTCGTGTAGTTTGTCGAAAGATTGGTATTTGAAAACACTGGATTTGGTGTAAACGTAATGCTATCTACGACAGGAAGTGTATTGACTCGAAAGGAGATCAAATCATCTGAAGTCAGACCACTTGTATCAGTAGCCGATAAAGAAACAGAATGGACACCTGCACTTAACTCAGAATAGGTAAACTGAGACACCCCTTGAGAATTGGGGTTGCTCGATTGTAGTTCTCCGTCGATGTCACTGGTCCAAACTACGGAAATCTGATCTTCTGGATCTTCATTGTCGGTAGCAGTACCTCTAAAGGTGATTGTGTCTCCAACAGAAAACAATCCACTGTCCAACGGTTGATCAATTGACACAGTCGGTACGGTTCCCACAGAAAGTAACATGCCTGTCGTACATTGTGCATCTACTTCATCTGAAACGATCAACGTGATGGTATGCGTTCCTGTACTCAACGTATCCACCGCAATAGAAAAAGTACCATCCGAGAAGGGAGACACTGTCTGAAACACGCCATCCAAGTTTGAAGACAACTCCACCGTCAACTCATTGTTGGGAATATCAACATCGGTAGCCGTTCCCGAAAAGACAATAAAGTCATTTACGACAAAAGACTCTTCATTCGTGGGTGCTGTAAAGTCACAGCTCGGTATGTGATTCTCTCCTCGTACCTGAATCACCACTTCTTCAATACTGACCTTGCCTGCAATATCTTCCACGCGAAGCTCGATAGCATGATTGCCCTCTGTCAAATAGGCGTAGTCAGATATTTCACCACTCGTATCGATACTGCTACCCAGTGGTAATTCTCCATCCAAACTGGACGTCCACAAAATCACCAAATCTTCTGATGCATCTTCTGAATCACTGACCAATGCCGAAAATTGAACCAAATCTGACGTATAGTAATTGTTCTCCGAGAGTGGAGATAGCAGCTCGATAAGGGGGGCTTCTGTAGGAAGAACAGCAACATTCAACTCGTCACGGCCACTAGCCCCTTCGGAGTCTATAACCTCTGCAATAACGTTGGAGTCACCATCTACAAAAACAATCTCGCAACGTGACTCTCCAACTGGATTGGCAACTTCAAAGTCACACACCAACTGCTCGCCTACATACCAAGCCACACTAAGTTCATCGAATTCATTATCGTCATCCGATACGACTGCTCGAAAATACTCAACATAGCCATCTTGAACCTCTACATTGTCACTGTGACTCATGATGGTAATGGTCGGTGTATTGTTTTGTTGCTTGTCATTTCCACCACAAGCAAACACTCCCACCAACAGTCCAACCGTATGTTGAAAAATCATATTCACTCCAAAAGTTCCAAGGATTCTACCTGGTATTGTACGTAAAAACTCAGATCCAGTGTATCCCTTCAACTTCACAAATCCAATCGTTCAATGGGAAGAGGGTATGTTCAAGACCGATTGAAATTATTATAACAATCTGTTAACATGCAGTCCCAACATACCATTAATTGAATACATACAAAGCATCCTTTCAGATTTCGGAGACACCATGATTTTCAGTATACTCTTTCCCCTAGCCATCATTCTTGGCTGTGGAGACAAAACAGAAGACACCTCCAGCACTGTCGGAACAAACGGTGAAACATGGATCGAGTACACCCATCCTTGCGTTGGAAACCGAACCGATGCCATGTGGTTTGATGATGAATCCACAGGTTTTGTAGGATGCGGGTCAACGACTGCAGGATATGGACTCTTTAGCACTACAGATGGTGGCAATTCATGGGACACGGTTCCCTCCGCCAACAACATCCTTGACAGTATGCGCGTCGGTTCAATACAACGTGCCAACAATGGAAACCTTTATATTGGTGGGACAGGAGACAACAATATTCGCATTGTTTATGTAGATGGTTCGGGAACGCTTCAAGAGTACTACTCCAAGCCGGAAAGTGGTGCCCAATCTTGGCAAACCTATCAAGTGGGCACATTCCGATTGGATGCCAACAACCGTGGCGTGAGTGAATCGTTGACAGGTTCTGACGTCATGTATTGGCCCAATTCAAGTGCGGAAGCAACCAATGGATACGGTTGGTGGAACGATACTGAGATCGAAGGTTCTGGAGCCCAAATATTGGATATGGAAATCTACGACAATAAATTCTATGCTGTTGGCTCAACCATAAACCAACCACCCTACTTCTTTTACGAAGACAGTATGACCACAGAGTTCAGCATGCAAGCCATCAAACTCTCCGGAGAAGGTATCGCTGACTTTGAAGGAGAAGTCTGGGATATTTCCATCGACAATTCTGGAGGAATGTTGCTTGCTGGCGTCAATCAAGGGACCGATGTCGGAACACTTTGGTACAATACGGGAGACGTCACCAATAAAGACAACTGGGTCATGTACGACATCTCCTCCATAACACCTGATATTCCAAGTAATGCAACTCGTTTCTATGGGGCTTGTCGATATGGTAACCTGATGGTAGCAGTTGGAGACTTCTCACAAAAAACAGAAGGCATCTTGGTCTACTCAACGGACTCTGGAAGCAATTGGACCTTCATGGAAACCGACTCCAGTCCCCTCTCCAAATGCCAAATTGTGAATGGAGAAGTGTTTATTACTGGTGCGGATGGACTGTTTGCGATCTTCAACCCATAAGTCTAGTTTGAAGCCTAGTTTGAAGCCTAGTTCGATCCAATAAATCACTGATCTTCAAATCAACTGTATATCTCTGTACGACTGTAATATCTGAATACTGAAGCCGTCTTGTCAAAGATGACTTTCTCTTAGCACACCTCTGATTATCCTTATCAACACCTGTACTTCAGTATGATATGATATCTCTAAGATATCCTATACAGACTCTACAATCAGTCAAAGAGTCAAAGAGTCGAATACTGTATCTTCATAGGGAGAAACGGAGTGAGTTCATTATTGCAGATGTTTCGTATGGTGGGAGTGATGCTGGGGAGTTTCCAACTACTCTCTTGCTCTCCATCTACAACATATCCTTGCTCTGTTGTAGATGGTACCTTAACCATCACTCCCGAAAAGTTGCATCGCTGTACGGAAAACTCGGACGTACAACGATTGAAGATTCAAGGCGCAGGAAAATTCTCTACGTTCTCAATATCTCAGATATTTCCTTTTGTAGAAGATCTACACATTGAGTTCACCCCAGATATAGAAGCACTGCCCTCTAATTTAACCGAACTAGAACACCTACACAGTCTACATATTGTTGGAAGTCCTTTAGATACCTTGCCCAATACCTTAAGCACAATCTCGGTTCAACATATAAAGATTTCACACAACCCCTATCTCAAAGAGATACCAAATCTTCAAGGTTCTATTGAACATATACAAATTGAAGCCAATCCCAGTTTACAAAAACTTCCGAATTCACTGGGACATTCCGGCCATCTCAGAACATTGAAACTGGAAAACAATGCGATTGTAGCACTACCGGATACAATCGGGCAATATCGAGGACTCATCACCCTCTCTTTGCGGGGTAACCATTTACAAGAGTTCCCCACAACAATAGATCAATTGTTTCGCCTCGATGCGCTCGACATCTCTGACAATCCATTCCAACGAATCCCAGATGGTATCGGCCACCTCAAGGAACTTAGAAGCCTCACCATTCACCATCTCCCAAATATTGAATCGTTACCAAACTTAGGTGCACTTACACACTTGCATGCTCTTTCCGTCGTAGATTGCCCACAATTAAAGAGTCTTCCAGCAGACATGACCCAATTGGATGCGCTCGCTACGTTGGAGATTTACACGACAGGCATTGAAACCATA
>Ga0115559_1001635_pt1 | contig 14739 bp, 9 predicted proteins | sample COGITO_mtgs_1105_3_FD_87281 | JGI IMG/M metagenome (GOLD analysis project Ga0115559, IMG submission 87281) | Pelagic marine microbial communities from North Sea - COGITO_mtgs_110506 | ecosystem: Environmental > Aquatic > Marine > Epipelagic | place: Germany:Helgoland, sampling site Kabeltonne... | reverse complement strand
CTTAACGCTCTTACAGCGGGATCGGAATGCGGCTTATTTTGCGGAGGAAGATGGGGCTCGGGTTTTGGTCTGTTCTGAGATTGGGAGTGAAGGCCGTAATTTTCAGTTTTCCCATCATCTCGTTCTTTGGGATCTTCCGGAAGAGCCCGAGTTGTTGGAGCAACGTATTGGGCGATTGGATCGAATCGGACAAAGTGAGACGATTCGGATTCACGTCCCCTTTGTTGCAAAAACGTGCGATGAAGCGATTGTTCGCTGGTATCACGAAGGGTTGAATGCCTTTGAAACGAGTGTGCCGGGTGCGCATGCCTTGGGCGTCCAGTTTGCTTCAGCGCTGAAAATGCTTGAAGCGATACCATTGAAGAAAAGCGTGGATACCTTGATCAAGAAAGTGGTTAAGGCGCGAACAGAGATGGTCGGGCAGTTGCAAACGGGGCGTGATCGATTATTGACGAGCCGGACACGGATACGTGGACAAGCAGATGAACTGATTGAAGAGATGAGTCATTTCGATGCCGATGGCAGTGCGGAGGCTTTTATTTTGGATCTTTTTGACGCGGTGGGCGTCTTGATTGAGCCGCTCGATGAACGCGTGTACAAGCTGAGCCCGACGGAGGCACAAGAGACCTCGTTCCCGATGTTGCAGAATGCGGGTTTTATTGGAACCTTTGATCGGATCAATGCCCTGAGTCGGGAAGAGCGTCAATTTTTGTCGGTGGAGCATCCGACTGTGGACAGTGCGTTGGAAACGCTGATTTCAGGAACCCAAGGGAATGTCGCTTGTGCTTTATGGCCGAGTGATGAAGGGGAGGCGATGTATTTGGAATGTGTTTACATTGCCGAATGTATTGCGAATCATCAATTCCACATGGATCGCTTCTTTCCGCCCGCACCCGTGCGGGTGATTGTGGGGCATGATGGCGCGATTCTCTCGGCCAAAGATTTGTGGGAGGAAAGTGAGCTTGCTGTGATGAATCCACGACCATTACTCGAACGGGAAGTGGTGAAGCGAAAAATCATTCCACGGATGTTGAAGAAGTCGCGGGAGTATGGGGAAAGCGCATTGGAGAAACGGGTGATAACGGCGGAAATGACGATCAAAAAACAACTCGATCATGAAGTCCGCCGGTTGAGCGTGCTCAAGGAAATTAACGGACATGTGCAAGAAGTTGAGATCGAGTTGGTTAAAGCAGAACGTGAGGGATTGCTCGAAGCCTTAACCGGAGCGCGGTTGCGCCTCGATTCGATCCGACTCGTCTGGCGCCGGTCAGAGGGGTAATGCGCGTGCTCCAAGCGCGTTTGCTTAAAAGTCGTAGAAGAGCTCGAGGCGAACGCTGCTACCCATCCGATTGATTCCGAGGTCGAGTTCGTAATCAAATTCATTTTCGTAAATGGCGGAGATGCCAAAGGCATCGGTCAGCTTGTCTTCAATGCCCAATTGAAAGTGATACGCGGAGCGGCTGAAATTGCTTGAATTCCATTCCATGCCGGCTTCTTGCCATAATTTAACGGATCTGGTCAGTTTGACCTCCATGTGTTCATTGAATTTGAGGAGGTTTTCCCATGAACCCCGGTCGATTGATGTTTGGCGATAGCGAGCGCCGTAGGCGGGTTCAACCCAGAAGGTAAAGCGATCATTCCGGATGAGGTGCCAGACGACACCCAAGTCTTCGCTGAACTCGTGACTGATGTCCTTGACGTAATCGAATTGATATCCGGTCGTGCTGCGCCAATCAAAGTGTTGGTTGATTTTGTGGGCGATTTTGAAACTGCTGAGAAAGCGATTGCGGGTTGTTGCTGCAACGCTCCCTGGAATTTCGGTTGTCCGGTAATCGTAGCGAATATTCAGGTTCAACTTAAAGTCATTCCAGTCGCGTTTGCTTTTGAATCCGACGACCCAATCGTGGTTGGAGACTTCATCTTTGTTCCACATATAGCTGGCGGTGATTCGGGATTTCCAGTGTTTGAAAGGGCTGATGGACTGTAGTAGATTGTAAAAGGTACTGTTTGGGGCGGGCTCCGATGTCAGGTCTGTTTGCACATGAGGCGGCGGAGATGGGTTTGTTTTAACTTCGGGAGTCTCGTCGGGTTGGAGTGTTCCGATGGATTTTTGAATGGTTAAGACGCCCAGCGCCTTGGACCGAAATTGGTAGTGCATCTCCGTTTCGGATTCAAGTGTTCCGATGAGGATTTCTCCGCTGTTCAGCTGGAGCGTCGCAGCCCGGATGGAGGCAATCAGCGAACTAAAGATAAGGGTGAAGGTCAGTAAGTGTTTCATTAGGAATGCTAAGAATTTGGACTCTCTTTGTTGGTCTTTTTTAGTACTAATATTTATAGCTTTCTTATTCTTGCTTTTGAGTCAGTACTAAAAAAAACCGACAAAGAGGCGTTGTCGGTCGAGATAAAATGGGATTTCTATTCCCTTGAATCGATCAACTGATGGTTTTTTAAAACTTCCAGGTGGATCCGAGAGTGACGCGAAAAGAGGAGAATTGAATGCCGTCTTCATAGATGAGAGATGCGCGTATCGAGCGTTTTCGCGTCAACTTGAAAGCAGTTCCGACGGAGTAACTTTGGTAGCTATCAACGAAGGCGTCCTTGAGGAAGCGAGTATCCATGATGTAGGCATGATGCGTCCATCGACCTGAAAGGCGGAACAGTTGAATTCCGTTGATCATGACCTGTTGCTCATTGGTGACTGGGTCGGGGTAATCTTTAAACCCATTGTTGAAAGCAAAGGAAATCGAATTACCCACATTGACAACCCAGCCAGGAGTGAATTGATAGGCGAACGAGCTGGATAATCCGAGGTTGAGGACGAGAGAGCCTTGATTGAGATCGGAGGAATCCCGGAAAAAGATCCCGGTGGAGGGGCTGACTTTCCAGCGGTAGGGAACATTATCCGATTTCATGAATACCTTTTGAGCATAGCTGAGGTTGAGTCCATATCCGTAAACTTGGGCGTCAGAGAGCTGAAGGTTCCCGTTTGAAAAGGACCCAACTACACTTTCGAGATTCGTGATGGAGAGAGGCACTGAGATATTGAGGGTGCCGCGAGGGGTCATTTTGTAGGAGTAGGGAATACGGATGGTGTAATTATTGGCTTCGACGTCGCCAATATTATAGGAACCTGCGCCTGCCTCAATGTCGATGGATTGGCTAGCGATGAGAGTGCTGTTGGTTGAACTTGTGGCTGATGTAGAATCGGGTTCGGATTCGGTTGTTTCAAAATCGCTATCGATTTGGCCGGGGGTGGCGAAGGCGTTATCGTTGGCGGTTGCGGTTGCGGCACCTCCTGTTGTGCTGGCAGGATTTCCGTCTGTTTGAGAGCCAACGGAATCGGATGGAGTCCCGTGTTCTCCTGAGGATACGTCATTTGGATAGTAAATGAAGGAGCCTTCTTGGTCCGAATCAAAAGGGAACTCTGGCGTGGTTTGCGCTTGGAGGAGAGTGAGAGATCCGATGGAAATGAATGCCGTGGTGAAGCGAATCGTATTTAAGTTCATCATAGGGGGTGGGTTAATTGTTTATCACAAATTTACATTTTTCTGGTAAAACCATTGGTTGGAGGTAATCTTCCGACCATGTGATGACGTCAATGGATGCGGAAGAAAAAAGACCTCAAAAAGGTTGGCTGCGCAGCATATTCAAATGTTTGAAGCGAACTTTATTATTAGGATTAGCTCTCGTTTTGATAGCTATAGGATTTCTACTGACTACGGGTTGGCCGTTTGGGTGGGCGATCCGACTGGCATCGGATCAGGAAGTGGTTCCGGGATTGGCTTGGAGCTGTGCGAATGGCCGCTTGAAGGCGGACTGGGATGGTGAGCTGCGGGTTGAAATGGGTGGATTTACCTTTGGAAACGTAGGGGCACCGGCATTGGCTGATCTCGAAGCAGTTACGGTGGAGTGGAGTTCAGGCGGATTGAGGAGCGGGAGTATCGCTCCTGAGCAGATTAAGGTTAAGGGATTAAAGGTGACGCCCCGGTTGAATGAGGAAGGACTCCTTGTTTTTGTCGAACTGCCCGAAAGGGGGGAACCTGAAGAGGAAGTGGACGAATTGAATGAGCCGATCCATTTGGAGAATCTTCCACGGTTTCTCTTTCCGGCAGAAGGCCGTCCACTCTTGATTCTGGTTGAAGGGTTCGAATTGCTACTGCCTCAAGAGTTTGGAGGGCCTCTTCGCCGTGCGTTGACTGATTTGGAAATTGAAGTGTCTCGAAATTTGGATAGGCTGCAGATAACTTCTGTGCTGAGAGAAACCCTCAATGAGAGCACCGAAGCAATCTTTGAAGGCGGCACGCAGCTTGTGTTTGACCTGGGAACGGGCCTAGTGACGGTACGCAATGAATATGATCTCAAGTTTGAGTATGCTGAAAGTGTCGTTGCGGAATATGGGCTTCGGAAGCCGCAAGGTATTTTAAAGCTAGAAAGTGACATTGCTGGGAATGTTCTTGAGTTGGGAAAGTGGAAGGTAACGGGCTCGATTTTATGGGAAGGGGTGAAGGTGGATATGGATGGGTTGGTGTTGGATTTAGTAGATATTCCGATTCGGCAGGATTATGAATTGAATACGGAGGGGATTGGAAAGCCGAAGTCCCTCGATTGGTCGATGGCAACGCGGATCGGAACCGATTTACTGACAAATGAATTGAGTGGCCTCTTTGATTTGGAATCATTGAAGGGACAGTTGAAAACGCGTCTTGAGGTGTCGGGATTAGAGGCACTGCTCGCGCGGATTCCTTTTGAGCTTCCCGGAGTGCGCGGGGGGATCGAGATTTCGGGTCATGCGGCATATGATGTTGCCTTACTCGAGATTGAAACGATGGGCATTCATTTTGAATCTACGCCGATTGACGTCGTGCTCTCAGAAGAACTCCAGTTGGCCCTGCCGCGGATGGTCAATGAGCTGGAGGGATCAGGTCGATGGGTTGAAGGGGATCAGGCGTATGGCTTGTTGAATACTGTTTCCAAGGTGTTTTTTACGAATGGGGAAATTGCGGAAACGCGCTTGAAGGTAGATTTAGCGGCCGTCTCACAAGTTGTCTCCTTGAACTTGGAAAGCGAAGGATGGGATTTGGACGCCTTAAAGGGGATTGCCAATCAAGGGGTTGACCTTGAGGCGGAAGGACTGATCGGGCTTCAGGTGGATCTTGGTTATGGATTGAAAGAGGCTACGTTGAGGCATGCGCAGTTTGATTTTGATTTGGAAGGGATTCATTTGTGGGCAAAGACCTATCTTAAAAAATCACTGGTGATTCCAACGACCTCGTTTCATGGGCAGGTTGGAGCGAATTTTGAGAATGGAACGGTGAGTCCATTTGTTTTTTCTGCCGGGCCGCTATCGATCCGATCCGATGGATTTTCCTGGGCACAGGAAGCAGGCCGGACGCAGGGCAAGGGTAGCCTTGAAATGGGTGGGATGAAGGGCAGCTTTTTACGGGAATGGGTTGTGGACGAGTTGCTGGGGGAATTGCCGCTGAATGATGACGAATTAGCAGAGATTGGAATCGTGGATTCGCGGGTGGAGTTTGACATCCAGGGAGCGGATGGCGCTTTGCCTGTCGTCGATTTATTAATACACACGGGTGCTGAACTCAATGAAGGCGGGGTTGAAGGGATTGTTCGTGGGCATTTTGATCCGAATACCGAAAAATGGGACATTGGAATCGAGGTGCCTGATTTTGTGCAGGCTCAGTGGAATTTGGCGGTATTAAAGCGATTCCCGAGCCCGCTGCTGAATGCCCCTGTAACCGCATGGTTTTCGGCGAAAGGACAACTTCCGGATCAGATCAAGGAAGCGCGATGGGCGTTGGAGGTGAAAGAAGGCGAAGTTGACTTTGGAGATTTATTGAAAGACTGGCTGATTAAGCCGCTTCCGGTAACGTATTTTAGAGTAGCGGGTGCGATGGATGAAGGGGTGAAAAAGCTCAAATTGGATTCACTGGAATTTGTTTCGGGGCGCGGTGTCCTTGCCTTTAACCGAGGGGAGCTTCAGAAACCGGATTCTTTTATTGTGCAAAACGGAACGCCCGCGAAGGTCGATTTGCAATTTGAGCTCCGCGATTGGTATTTGGGCGATTTTGTGTCCTTGTTGAGTCCCGATGCATTGGAATTACTGCAACTGAAAGGACGCGATTTAGAGCGAGTGGGTCTCGAGCATTTTACGTTGGATACTCAATTGACGATTGCTCAGGAGCCTGCAGGAATTCGTCTACTCTCGCTAGCGGGGGAAACCAATGCCGCCTTTTTGGTGGGCGGGGCATTGGTTCCATTGGACATTGAATTGAGTTTTGATCAAGGGCGATCAGTGCTCTCGGCACTCACGCGAGTGACCGCCTTTCAGCCCAATTTAATTGATTTGGATTACTTGAAGGAACATCTGCCGATCGGGATGGAGAGTCTTGCGATCCCGATTTCGTGTGAGATAAAACTGGAGGCAGGTATCCCGGTTCCGGGGGAAGATGCTGTCGAGCCGCCTGTTGCGGAACTGAAGTTCATGGCTGGACCGGGGGAGATTGCTGCTAATTCGTTTATGCGAGTGGCAACACCCTTGAAAGAAGTCAGTATGACCGGACGTATTCGTGTCGATGCATTGCAGTTGGAGGCCTTTCGCATTTTTGCAGATTTTGGGGGACCTCAGTTTTTGCTCGATGAAATTGAACTGAAGCTTGGAACTGATGGCGCGCCGATGGAAGGGCAGATGCGCCTGTTGGCAACTGATTGGGATATTGGATGGCTGCATGCGCGGATACCGGATGCGATTGGTGAAACGATCATTCCCAGCGAGGTGTTGGCTGGACAATTCGGGGGGAAGGTCGACGTCTTTGATTTGCGGGCAACATTTGCTTTGGATTTGGAGCATCCGGGACCTTCCGCGCTGAAAGTGTTTTCATTGAAGATGGAAAGTGGGGATTTTGAAGCCACCGTTCCAGGGTATCCCCGCGTCTATATGCACTCGTTAAGGGCTGAGGGGGACGCTGGAAAAGTGGTTGTGATGATTACGGATGCAGGGGTTGACGGCGTTGTTATGAGTCGGACGCAAGTGGAAATCAGCGAGCCACTGACCGCATTGCCTGAGGGCAGTGTGGCCTTAAATATTCGGGGCGATTTAGGTCGATTGAAAGGATTGCTCGAAAGCTGGACCTTGAGGCCGGAGGGAATCGACCTGTCATTGATCGAAGGCTTGGGTGGGGATTTCAGTTTTGATCTGGAGGCCTCGGCTCCGCTCAGTGCAGAGACGAATCCAGAGTCGATTCAGTCTCATTTTGGATTCAACCTGATCGTTGATCAAATACCGTTTTTGCCTGAAGGCGTTCGTATCGGTCATTTGGATACGCATATTGAAGGAAGTGTGCAGGAAGGGCAGGCGGTCGTTCTGGGGAAGGGTCGATTAGGGGAAGTGGCTTTTGATGACTATGCGGCGGGAGATTTACCCTTTGAGTGGAATGTGCATAGTGATTTTGAACAATTGAAGGCTAAAGGGTTATTTGATCTGAGTACGATGGAGCTGAAGGTGGTTGACCTTGGTTGGAGGAAGGAGTCCGGCAAGCCCGCTTCTTTCTCGTTGGGTATCGAATTACCTGATTTTCCTGAAGAAGGGGAGGGATTGCATCTCGGGTATGCGCTTGGGGCAACGGGGTTAGCTTTTGAGTCGATCAGAGGACATGGATGGGTTGAAATCGATCAGGGAATCGAAAACGGCTATGGGGGGTTGAGGAAATTGGAGTTGGCGCAACTGGAACTGGATGCAACTGATTTGAATGCAATGCTTTTGGTTGGGGAAAAGGGAGACTTGGACCTGCGGATAGGCAGTCGTCATATCGATGTGGCAGAAATACTTCGACGGTTTGAGCCGATGGTGGCGCACCTACAACATGAGCTGATTGAAACGAGGAAACTGGCCGAGAAAAAAGAGGACAGCCCGTTGGATACGAAAGAGGCAGAGGCGGTTGAAGTGGATGACAGCAGTCCAGAGGAATTGGATTCCCCGTTGGCTGGGTTGCCGAACATGAAATTGCACGTTTTGTTCCCGGAGCTTTATATGGGAGGGGCTGAGTATTTAAGGCAGTTTGAAATCCGGACGGAACTCGAAGAATCCTTGCCGGTGTATTTGAAGTTTGGATTCAACTATGGAAATGATTTATGGGCTGTTGATTTAGGGAAAGAAAATAGGAATGGAGGCGCTCAAGATTGGCGTTTTGAATTAACGAATATCGGCAATTTGGTGAATACGCTGCTCCAGCCATTGCTTGAATTGAGTGCGGAGACGTGCCCTGAAGGATCGGAGCTGGCCCTGCTTCGGGATTTACCGCTAAGCGTATCGGGAGGGCATCTAAGGTTGTCGGGTGATGTTCAATTAGACATGGCGCAAGTGGCCGTGGATGGATCGATGGAAATGTCTGGATTGGTGTTTGAGAAGGAAATTCCCTTTTTGAGCCGTATTGCCGGATTGGTGGATAAGCAGGTTTATCTGGAAGTGCCATTCCATCGATTTGATATCGAGCGGTTTCACTATGATCCGCAATTAGCGGAAGTAAAAGCGCTCTATATTGATGGGCCGGTGGATATTTCATTTGAAGGGATCACGGTCGATTTGATCGAATCCCAAATGTTGGCAAAGGGGAAGGTCTTTGGCCTTTGTTTTGAGGTGGCCGGGCTTTTGGATGACTTAGGATTTTATTTATGCGATGATATGCCAGGAGTAGGGGTGCTCACGGCAGAAGATGAATTTGTGTGGTAGGTCTCGAGGTGGCCCCGATGATGATTAATGCATCGAAGGTTGCTCAAAAAGAGCTCAGGATGAGCCTTGTAGCGATCAGAGGGCCAAATTAGCAGGCGGGTGAACCTGCTTAAAATCTACTGAATGCGGTAAATGGCATCCCGTAGGGGATTTGAACCCCTGTCGCCAGGATGAAAACCTGGTGTCCTAGGCCAAGCTAGACGAACGGGACCCTTTTGGAAAGTGCATGAACCTACGAGCCGAATTATACTGAGCAAGTCTTTTTTGGAAAAAAATTGATCAATTCAAAAACTTTGCCATGTTGGTCGGCTTTTCACTCTGTTCAAAGCTCAATTATATCATGCTTACAGCTTCAGCCATCCGTTCTTTGATTCCAGACACTGCGCTTTGCGAAGTCGGGGGATTACCGTATCCACTGATTGCTTCGGGCAAGGTTCGGGATCTTTTTGAGGTGGGGAATGAGATTTTGATCGTGGCCTCGGACCGGATTTCGGCTTTCGATGTGATTTTGCCGGGAGGCATTCCGGGGAAGGGTATGGTCTTGACGCAGATCAGTCTGTATTGGTTTGAGGAGACTGTTGGTTTGATCGCAAATCATTTGGTTCCGAATCATAGTGAGCGATTGGCTGAGGTTTTAAAGGGTCGTGAGGAATTGATTCCCCGTTCGATGCTGGTTCGCCGTTTTAAGACGCTGCCCTTGGAGGCGGTTGTGCGGGGTTATCTTTCCGGGAGTGGTTGGCGCAATTATCTGAACACTGGCTCGCTCTTTGGACTGCCGGTCCCTGCGGGGTTAAGGGAGAGTGCGAAGTTGCCGGTCCCGTTGTTTACACCGACGACGAAGGCGGTGGTGGGTGACCATGACGAACCGTTGACCCAGGAAGAGGGCGAGGAATTATTGGGATGGGAACGATTTAATGAAGTTAAGGATGTCAGTTTGGAGCTGTTTGCCTTGGGAACCTTGGCGGCGAAGCGGGCGGGTTTGATCCTTGCCGACACTAAATTTGAGTTTGGGACGGATGAAGCGGGCAAGCTGCATCTGATTGATGAAGTCCTGACTCCGGATAGTTCGCGTTTCTGGCCTCGGGATGTCTATGCTCCGGGAGGCGCGCAGCCTGCATTTGATAAGCAGTATGTCCGGGATTATTTGGAAACACTGGATTGGGATAAAACCTCGCCTGGTCCGGAACTCCCTCAATCGGTCATCGATGGGACGATGGAGCGCTATTTGAGTGCGGCGGAGAAACTCATTGGGATTTAGGATAGTGCCTGTTCGGTTGGCTTGAGGATTATCCGTACTGTTGCCAATCGAGTTTGTTGCGGGCGATCCACTGATAGTGGTCAGTGAAGTTCAAGCGAGTCGACGATTCCTGATCGAGGATGACTGTGGTGCGTTGGTGCTGCTGGAGCGCTGAGGCAGGCCAGAGGGCGGTGACAGGCCCTTCGATCATGGCATGGATGGCTTTTGATTTACTTTGGCCGAAGGCGAGGACGAGGCAGTGTCGTGCTTCAAGGATGGTCCCGATTCCCATGGTGATGCAATGGCGAGGAACGTCCGCCGGATTTTCAAAGAGGGCACTGTTGTCTTTGATTGTATTTTCCGAGAGGATTTTAATCCAGGTCCTTGAGGCGAGGGAGCCGGTAGGTTCATTGAAGCCAATGTGGCCATTACTACCGAGGCCGAGGACCTGGAGGTCGATGCCGCCCGCGTCCCGGATTTTCGCCTCATAGCGTTTGCATTCTTGGCGAGGATCGTCGCTTAGGCCGTTGGGGAGATGGGTGTTCTGCGCTTGGATGTTGATGTGGTCGAAGAGCTCCGCCTGCATGAAATGGTGGTAAGAATGTGGACTGCTTGGGGGGAGCCCAAGGTATTCATCGAGGTTAAAGGTTTTAACCTGAGAGAAATCGAGGGATTCTTCACGGTGCATGCGAATGAGTTCGGCATAGAGGCGAGTGGGGGTTCGGCCAGTTGCGAGCCCGAGTGTACAATCCGGCTTCTGCCGAACGAGTTGAGCAATCACTTTGGCGGCGAGGAGAGAACCCTCTTGGGGTGAGTTTTGGATCAATACTTCCATTTGCACGCATTGTACACCAATCGGAAATATAAGGAAATGTCATATTTGACTTATTTCATAACAAAACCGATTGTCTGTCATGGAATTGGCGCAAATGGTTCAAGAGTTGAAGACGCCTCGGAATTATTATGAAGGCTGCGGGGCGGTTCCGACGGGTAATGCTTACAATGTGATCCTCTTTAATCGGAAAACGGAGAAAGCGCTCATGGGATTGGGCACGAGCCGACATTTTCATCATCGATATGTTTTGATTCGCTGTTTTGAAACCGGCGGGGTTATCGGATTGGATGGACTACAGCGGGAATTGAAGCCGGGTGAGTGTATCTTACTCTTTCCGTATCAAATGCACCTCTATTTACAGCTGGAAAAACCAGAGCTGAACTGGGCATTTTTGACCTTTGAGCATCCCGAGCCGGAGCGATTAAAACGACTTAAAAATCGAGTGTTTCCGGTGGGGGATCGAGACAATCTTGTCTTTGAATGGATTTTGAAAAAGTGGCTTTCAAATGAAGGAGCTGGCAGTGCTTTTTGGATTGAGAGTGCGGTTCAAATGTTGTTGGAAATGATGTTGGAACAAGCGCGGGAAACGGAGCAGAATGAACTCGTGGTCGAGAAAACGGAGCAACTGATTCATCGGATTCAAGGGGAGGTTTTTGGGCTGAGTGGGGTTTATCGAATTAAGGATTTATCGGATCGCTTGCACTTGTCTGAGAGTCGATTGCGGGCCCGGTTTTTATCGGAGACGGGCATCAGTCTCGGGCATTTTTTGCGTCGGGTTCGCTTGCAGAAAGCAGCAGCCATGCTGGTCAAAAATACGGATCGCTTGGGCGCGATAGCTGAGGTTGTGGGCTATGATTCCGTTTATAGTTTTAGTCGGGCGTTTAAGAGCACCTTTGGCGTCGCTCCGATGCAATATCGGAATGGAAAAGGTCGCGGACGGTTAGTGTCGGATAACCTCCACCTCAATCAATGGAGATCCATTGGTTGATTCCGTAGTCGAAGAACCAGCGAGGATGGGTCGAGCCCTCTTGGTACCAAAGCCAACGGCCATTGGACCAGATGTAGGGATAGAGGTTGGTGATGGGGAGCCAGAGCCAGCCGAGTTGGCGATCATAGGTCCACCAAGCGTTTTCGGAACTACTGACTTCGTCGAGGTAAAGCCAGCCGAGCTCGGTGTGCCAGAGCCAAGGGTATTCACGGTCATTGATCCAGCCGAGGTCAGCCTGTTCAATCCAGTCATCTGGATGGCGGTAACGTGAGCCGAAAACGTCTTTGGTTCGGGATGTGGTTTGTTCCAAGGTAAAGGGAAGTTCGAAGGTGCCGGCTTCGTATGGGTAGCTAACGATGGCCCGCCATCGATTTGAGAAATCACTTTGTTGAATGCGAGGAGAGTAGCGAAAATCGATCCATTCGTTTTGGCCGTTCTTGTATTGAAGTTGAACGGTTGTTTCGAGAATGGTTTCGGGGAACGCTTTTAGATTAAACCGGGCTTTGATCACGGAGCTATTGATTTTATCGCCACTGGCGGCGCGAAGGGTGTTACTGTTGAGCCCGAGGAATTCAATGCGGTCGAGGATTTCATTGGAATCGAGTTGGTTGACGGTTCCGTTTTCGATCGCGATGAGACGGGTACTGGAGCTAATGCAACCGGAGGGGCAATCTCCCCATTTGAGGGTGAAGGCGTACCATCCGGTGTTGAGGTATCGAATGATATCGTGACCATCGCCAAAGAGATGGTTTGGGCTGGCGTGTTTGATCCCAATCCAAGTGGCTTCGATTTGCTGGGCAAGGAGCTGGGAATTGAGGATAGAATCGAAAGCGAAGGAGTAAGTGATTCCACTGGACCAATCATAGCGCTCACGGATTGATCCACCGTAGAGTGCCTTGAGGTCATTCCAAGGAGCGTAGGTGCCGTTGGCAATTTGAAGATCGATCGCCTCGGTGACGCCGACTAACACATTACTCGTGACATAGGCTGGCCAAGTGGTGGCCGCGGAAAGGTTTGGGATACTGTCGTAAATCAGGGCCAAATCATTGGATATTTCCGTGTAGATTGGCTCATTGAGGAGAAGGCCAAATTCGCGCAGAGCGAGGAGTTCGGCATTTTCGTGAATACGATCCGCAATATTGCCCACGTAGGGTGTCCAGATGTATATCGCATATGGCAATTCGATTGGCGGACCGGGAGGGGGAGGGGGCGGTATGTAACCGGAGACTGGAGGGATGACTATGTTGGGAGGCGGTGCGGATGGCGGTGGTGTCGAGGCGGAGTCGTTAGAGTCACTGGAGAGTGTGATGATTTTAATGTTTTGTCCGAATTTGTCGAAAGACTCTGGATTATTAAGGGTGTTTCCCTCGTAGGTTATGCTATCGACAAAATTGACTCGTCCGAAAGAGGTGGTTCCGAAGTCCGGGTATATGCTATCAATGTTCCCAGCGCTTTCGAATGAAATTGCGGATCCGCTGTATGCGGAGTTGGAGGTGGAAAGGGTTCCGGCTTCGGTGTCGTCTGGGTCTGCGAACGTTGAAGACAGACTCGTGATGGCAACGGCTGCGAGGGAAAGGCTGCGAAGAGCTTTAGAATGTGAGATCATAACGAAGCGATTGTAAGTGTTTAAAGGCGGCGATGGATGCGCAAGGACAATTGTTATGAAACGGGTAAAGGCCCGCGCGCTCTCTATTCGTTGGTTGAGGCGGTTTTGGATGCGTTTAATTTGAAATTCGAGACCGCAGGCTTCTGGACTGGGACTATGACTTGTCTGGGGTGCTATCGTTTCGACGCCAGTAGGCGGCGAGAATGGAGCCGATGATGGAGTGAAAGGTGGCGGAGATGGCGGCGGGGACGGCTGCGAGGGGGAGGGTGGGAAAGCTGGTGCGGGCGAGGACGGCGCCGAGGCCGGAGTTTTGCATCCCGACTTCGATCGAAATGGTCCGGCAAATGATTTTGTCGTAACCAAGGAGATGTCCGAGGAGGTAGCCGAGGCCGAATCCCCCGAGGTGGAGGAGGGCGACGGCGGTGAAGAGTTGGAGGGCGGCTTCTTTAACCGCTTGGTTATTCGAGCCGACAATACTCGCGCAGATTAAAGCAATGAAGATGACAGAGACGAGGGGAGCGATCGGGTTGATTTTTTTAACGGATTTAGGGAAGCAGTGATTGAGGGAAACGCCGAGGGCGACGGGGAGGATGACGACTTTGATTGTATTGAGGAAGAGGCTCCATGTATCGACGGGAACGTAGGTTCCGGCGTAAAATTCGGTGAGCATAGGGGTGCAAATAGCGGCGGCAAAGGTAGAGCACATCGTCATGAGGACGGAGAGGGCGATATTGGCTTTTGCAATGTAGGTGACGACATTGGAGGCGGTTCCTCCGGGGCAGCAAGCGACTAGGATGAGGCCGACGGCAAAGGCGGTGTCGAGCTGCATGAAGTGGGCAATGGCCCAGCCAAGGAAAGGCATGATGGCAAATTGAGCGATGACACCGGTGATGACGGGTTTGGGGAGTTTGGTTACGCGTCGAAGATCCTCAACGGTTAGGGTGATGCCCATCCCAATCATAATGATGGCAAGACCCCAAACAATGTATTGCCCACTGAACCAAGTGAAGGCCGTGGGATAAAAGAGGGCAGTCGCGCTGCCCGCGAGGACCCAGAGAGGAAATAAATTAGCGAGGCGGTTAAGGAGCTGAGTCATGTGGCGTCAGATTAGGGTGAATCCGACGATTACGGGTTGAAATGAAGAGTGAGTCAATGCGGGGTTTGGGGAGGGGATTGGTAGGTCGTATGTGTGTATCTGGTGGGTCCGTCAGTAGTGTTCGGCAGGGATTATGCTGTGGGTGGGTTCTAAGTGCGTGACGCAATCGTCACCATATTCGCCAAATTGTAACTTGTACTTTGTCGTTATTTATGCGACACTGCAGGGCAATTG
>Ga0115559_1001634_pt1 | contig 14745 bp, 5 predicted proteins | sample COGITO_mtgs_1105_3_FD_87281 | JGI IMG/M metagenome (GOLD analysis project Ga0115559, IMG submission 87281) | Pelagic marine microbial communities from North Sea - COGITO_mtgs_110506 | ecosystem: Environmental > Aquatic > Marine > Epipelagic | place: Germany:Helgoland, sampling site Kabeltonne... | reverse complement strand
CGAGAAGCATCTCTATTAATGTCTTCAGCAGCCTTTTTTGCCTGGTTGGGTTGAGTTGGTGCTCTAATATTGCGAGGTGCACCAAGTGTGACTTTTACAGGGTTTGGATCTGGAATATCGATTTGACCATTGATATCAGTTTCCAACGTGGGAAGGCTCTTTTGAATCGAGGCATCTTCTTTTCCTGCAGCGACATCTAGGGCTCCACCAAGAGCGGGCAATGTCGTGACCAGTTCGCTAGCGTTGGCTTTACTAACAAGATCAACTGTTTTGCGTGGGGTTTCTGCATTGCTTAAGTCAATGCCAGGTCTGGTACTGGCAACCTTCGATGGGACTGGAGACGGTGCATTAACAATTGGTTGTGAAGTAGAAAGAGGAATGTTTTTGATGGCGCGTGGTGCGACTTTCTTTCCTTCATGGGCCTTGGGATCATGTCCCAACATTGTGTTGCTGTTTGCACCCTCTGGAACACCCGCATTAACGGTTGGCCCTGGCACATCCATTTGGGCTTTTATATCTGCGGGTATGTCTTCTCCACCATCTTGTCCTTGTTCGGATAGAGGCGCAGTATTGTTGAGTATACGTGGTGATTTTAGATTCTTGATGGGGCGTTGTACAATCGCTCTTTTGAACAATGGAGAGAATCGGCCGAAGTAGACTTTTAGACTGCGAGCCAATTTACCTGCATTGTTGTTGCGCAGTTGGAAAACCAACCGACCATTCACCCAACGGACTCGACCACGGATAACTTGCTTCTTGAGTGCTTTCTTACGAAGCAACTTGATGGCCGCACCTGGAATCTTCTTCTTGTGCATGAAGAGAATTGGCAACCCATCCAATCCCTTGTCGAACGCTATGAAGTGGAATCCACGTTTTGATTTTTGTGCTCGTCGAGCCAAGACTTTGAGGTATTTACTTTCAAACTTCAAACGACGTTTTCGTGCTCGTGTACTTGGCTTGCGACGAATCTGTTTGTACAATGGAAGGAGAGAGCGAATCACAATCTTACGGTTCTGTGCATTGCGCATTCGGACTGCTCGAGACAACTTCGGTACTCGAAGTTTCTTAAACAGTTTACGCAAAGAACGAATTAGTCGACGGATCTTACGGTTTCCTTTACGGACGGAGCGTTGTAACGTCTTCCATTTCCGACGAGCAGAGCGTGTCTTTTTTGAGTTGTGTAATTTTTGAGCAGCCAGATATTGCTTGTGTGCCTTCTTTTGTTTCTGAAGAAGACTCTTTTTTCTTTTTCGAAGGGTTTTCAATCGCAGCAACAGTTTGGTTATACGAATTCGTCGTTTGAGGGAGAACCGCTTCAGCATCTTTCGTTGGGCTTTGCTGAGTCCTGAATAGACAGAACGAGAACGACGCGTCTTTTTCAATCGAAGCAAGGCCTTGAGCAGTTGAGAATGGAACTTTTTCAGCTGTCGGAAACGTTTGTAAAAGGATGCGTTGATGCGCCGCGTTTTTTTGAGTTGTCTCAAGAGTTTGGTAAAGCGTTTTAATAAAGAACGCTGTTTTTTGATCAATACCTGCACTGTTTTGGGGACATCATGTCGCTTGATACCGGTACGACTGCCTTTGTTCACCTTGCGAATTTTGGGGATCTTCAATCCCTTAAACAAACGACGAATCTGACGAACTGTACGACGAATGCTTTTGCTCAATCGTTTTCGTTTTTTACCTGACAGTTTACGTCTTTTTCTGAGTTTACGTACGGTTTGGAGTCTCTTTTTGCCATTCCGGATCTTGTTCGCTTTTCGGATGAGTTTAGTGAGGTGTCGACGACTTAGTTTACGTCTCCGCTTTCTTAGGGATTTCAACTGACGAAGCAACTTTGCCAACCGAACACGTACTTTTGGAGAGAATCGTTTGAGAATCTTTCGTTCCGCCCCAGTAAGGCCTTTGTAGATCGAGCCTTTGCGTGCCTTTTGAAGTTTCTTCAACAGAATGAACAACTGACGATGGACCTTTTGGAACAGACTGTGCTTTTTGTAAAAGGGAACCCGGATTCTCTTCATCTTTTTGAGTGCTTTGAGAATACGCATAAAACGATTCAGCAATAGGCGTCTGGTTTTCAACAAACGCTGAACTCGAGTGTCTCGTTTATTCGGTGTGACAGTACTCTTTTTTGGCGCGACCCTTTTCGAAACCGTTTTTGGAGTAGGGGTGCTTACTGTATTCTTGTCTTTGTTGTTTGGAGTCTCCACTTCAACGATAGGTGTACCAGTCTGTTGTTTGGTATCTGTGTTGGGTGTTTCTCTTGTCGGGGTATCTTGAGCGTTGGTCTTTGGATTTGACACAACTGGTTTTACACCGGTGTTGACAGGGGCACTAGAAGAGTTTGTGGTATTGGAGGAACTGGGAGTCGTTGTATTGACGACAGTCTTTCCATCCGTTGATCCATCGGGGATGGTCTGCGCTGTTGATGTTGTCGCTTGCGTAAGTGGTTGAGTATTGGTGGCGGATGTTGTTTTGATACCTGGTGTTTGATTGCCTGTCGTACTTTGGATACCGGCACGTCCACCACCACTATCCCCATCATGTTGTTTTGTGGGAACTTCTACAATGGCACGTTTTAGCATTTTGACGATTTTTCCAAAGTAAATCTTTAGATTTCGTCGCAACTTACCGACATTGTTGTTCTTCATTTTAAAGACAAAGCGCCCATTTTTGAATATCAGGGTACCTTGTAGGACTTGTTTTTTGAGCGCTTTGTTTCGAAGCAACTTGATGGCTGCTCCTGGAATCTTCTTTTTGTTAATAAAGAGGATGGGCAATCCATCGAGACCTTTATCAAAAGCAACGAAATGAAAGCCTTTTTTCGATTTTTTAGCGCGTCGTAGAACCGCTTTTAAGAAGCGTGCTTCAAAACGAGTACGAATCTTTTGCTCAGTCTTACTTGGGTTCTTTCGAATTCGTTTTAACAAAGCCAGCAACGATCGAATGACCAACTTTTCATCTCGAACACTGACGGTTCTTGTTGTCTTAGATACGCTGGGAATCTGGATGTCTTTAAAGATGGCACGTATACGTACAGTTGTTTTACGAACGACACGTACTCGTGATTGAGTCCGACGTTGTAATTTTTGCCATTTCTTTAGGCGAGTTTGCATTTTACGACGATTTTTTCTTGTCTTTTTGGCCTCAAATTTACGCTTCCATGCCAAGTACGATTTCTTCAATCGATTTCTGCTACGACGAGTCTTGCGTAAACGTCGACGTTGTTTCCAGAGTTTACGGAGTAGTTTTAGTGCCAGCCGCTGTTTTTTTCGAGGCAATGCGTAGATGATTTTTTGTTCACGTTTGGTCATGCCACGGAATTTACGTTTCCATTTCCCACCGAACTTGCGGAACTTTCTGTTTAACTTGGAAACCTTCGAATAGAGTTTCCAAATGATGCGAACCCTCTTTCGGAAAGAACCATTTATTGTACGCATGGCTTTCAATTTGCGTACAATTTTTCCGAATCGACGAATGATGGTTTGGCGTATTCTAATCAGTTTGTTTAACCGAATCTGTCGCTTACTCAGTCGTTCGGGAACGTTGTTCTGATTCTTGCTCTGTTCCATACCTTGCTTTGACACTGGAGCGTCTTTTGGCAATGTAAAGTTGTATCCACGTTTTCTGAGTGCTCGAATAATCCTACGGATCTTGCGATGCGCTTTTCGTACACGGCGTTTTCGATTGCGGACTTTACTGCGCGCTTTTCGCAATTTCTTACGGTTTTTCCGCGTTCGACGTTGTTTTACCTTTTTGATCAATAGGCGTACGCGTTGTTTCCAACTCTGTCGCTGCTTGATGTACCTACGCTTGCGTTTTCGCCATGAGCGCAATCGTCTCAGAAGTCTGGCGATGATTTTCCGCTTTCTACGTGGGAACTTTGCGATAATTCTGCGTTCTCGAGTCGTCAATCCTTTGATCAGTTTTGGAGTGCGCATTTTTTTACGAAGCGCTTTAATGCGTCGACGCAACAGTCGAAGTTGTTTTCGCAACTTCAGCAATAAACGATGTTTGGTCTCGAAACTTCCATTGGCACGACGAATTCGTTTTATGATGGCTTGAAGTTTACCAATACGCTTGATGACAGCACGGCGTTGTTTGACCATCTTTCGAATACGTTTACCCAAGCCACTACGAAGGGTGGGAATAAACAGCCTTTCATTCGGATAAATCCAATTTGGGTTTCGTCCCGACTGTCCAACTTTGTCTGTATTTTTACGTTTCCGAACCTTCAGCAGATCCAATGCAAACTGAGGGTTGGCAAGAATAAGTCGCTTGAGAGATGTTTTGTATCGTTTGGCAATTTTACCAAGTGTATCGCCTTTCTTTACTTTGTAGTTGGTTTGTTTTGCCCGTGTAAGTTTAATGCGTTTCTTTGATGCATCTGCTACTTTGTCGGCTCGTTTTTCTTCATTGCCAATATTGCTAATACGGCCAGCATTGGTAGCATGGGCAACTTCATGAATAAAGGTGTGTCGAGTGACTTTACGACCCAAGACAATCAACTTTCCGATTGCAAAGGCTTTCGCATTCTTTTCTTGACACGCTAGATGAGCACGTTTGCCTCTCAACACTCTGACTTTTTGGGTTTGTGCCAGTTCGGCAAGTTTTGGTGGCAACAGGGCCAACTCTTTTGCCTTCAACAATCTACCGTCAGACTCTTTGATGGCACTTTGCTGTAGACCTTGCTCTTTGCTTCTTTTCTGCTTGTTCGCTTTCTTGAGTTGTAGCTTTCCAGCACCGCCACCGAATGCACTTCCACCACCTCCACTAGAAGGACCTCGTTTATTAGAGGACTTTGCAGCTGCCTCTAGTGATCCAATCGTGGCGGTCATCAATACAGGCCCTCGTTCAGAACGAGTTGTCATGCGTAACCAAATCTGAGAATGTCCTGGATTGGCGATATGCATATCAGGGACACTGGTATGGCGTTGACGCTCATGACCTGTTTTCCAAAACCAAGATCCTTTACCATAATTGTCTTTGGTGTGATTTTGGGTAAAACTCTTTCCATCAAAGGAATAGTCTACCCCTATATTTAAGTGGTATTCACCAGAAAACTGATACTGATCTCCTTTTATGTTGGAGATGCTGACTGTTTTTAGGCCTTTGATATTGAAGGGGCCGACAACCGTAGTATGGTGACCATGATTTGGTTGTTGTTTCCAACTTGCTTGATTCACAAACTGATTGTGATCTGCCGAAATGGACTGACTTTTTGGTACGGAATCCGCCACTGCATTTGTATTTTGAGCAGTGATCTCAGCATCTGTACCAGCAACCGGTGGGGCTTCGGCACCTGGTATTTTAGGTTGTGTGACTTCAGGAGCATTTTGATTCGTACCGTCCATTTCGCGAACGATGATGCTCTGGTTGACCGTTAATTCCAACGCACCGGTTATTTTAAGTTTCTTTTCAATGGCTGTATTTAATCGAGCAATGTATGGTTGCGTTTTGACTTGTTTTGCAGAAATCCCTTTCTTGTGGGCTTCCTCTGCAACTTCTTGAGCCATGTGAATTTGTGTTTCTTGCAAGACCTTTAAATGGGCCGCTGTAAACTTGTCTTGATGTACATTGGGATTGTTGAATTCAGTGGGGACCTTGCTCTTGTCAAACCGTCCATCGACTTCACTCGTGGTACTAAATATTACGGGTTTGAGTTTTGCGTTGGCCATCGAGTCTTTGTTCGTGTCGTATACAAAAATCCCTTCGCCTGGATATATCCAATTGGGGTTTCGATTTGACTGTCCAATGCGATCGCCTTTTGCGGGCTGTGCACCCCGTTTCCAGTTCGACAATTTTCCAATGTCAAACGTCGGATTGAGTAGGATCGCTTCTCGTAAAGGCGTATTGTACTTTTTGGCAATTGATCCAAACGTATCGCCTGATTTCACAGCATGAAGACGCGTGATAGAGGTGCCATTATTCGTCAATCCACCGTAGAAATCATCACCGTAGTGGGAGTGACGCAGGGTATACGCATTGTCTTCATCAACAGGCGCCTTTTTTGGATCTTCACCACCGAGCTTCAACTGTACATTGAACTTTGGAACCCCTGTGATTTGAAGGCTTTCGACTTGACTTTGTGTGGCTTCAGTGGTTTCCTTCTCTAAGATTTTTTTATAGGTGTCTTGATCGATAATGGGCTTGTTGTCTTTGACAGGAATAACACCCGTGTAGAGATCGCTGACGACTTGAAACATCGTATTGTCATTCAAGATCTGATGCATCTTGTTGAACCATACATCCACGATGGGTTTCATCGACATTTGATAGATGTTGTAATTAATAACAGAGTCTACTTTTCCAGAGCCTTTGTATCCATTTTTGTTGGCAGGTAAGCCTGTCTTTCTAGCAGGGAGTGGAGCGAAGTCTTCGGCCAATTTATCGGCTGTTGTAGGGGCGAATTTTAACTTGAACTTGGGTCCCAAAACCAATGCGGCATCATCTTTAACAGCCGCCAACATGTTTAGAGAATTGTCTTCTGTATCCGACGCCCGAATGTGAAACTCATGTGGTGAGTAGATGTTGAGTGTGTCCAATCCAGAAAAGGGGTGATTGCCATCTCCCGCATAGGCGCCTTCAACATGCAGACTTTTTGCAATGCTGTCATCCCATTGTTCGGTTGCAATTTTCCAAATGCCTTCTGGTAGAGCGATGATCTTTTCGCCTGAGAAAACGTCACTCCCTTCATTTCCTTTTGGTGCAAATTGTTCCCAATCTCGTGTTGAAAAGGCGATATTTCCATCGGAGTCTGTCAAGGTCATCGCTAGACTTGCAGGTCCACCCGAATTCCCACCTTTTACCCGAATGCTGTGAATCCCTTTGGTTAAATCAACAGTGGTGCTTTCAGTCTTTTTCCAGTTGTCTGATGTGAGAATCGAATTTCCATCAATGAAGTACTCACCTTGATTGTCACAGGTTGCATGAACGATGAATGTTCCACCTGTTTTCAGTTCAACTGGAACTGTTGCATCAACACCTTTTGAGAAGGTGTCTTTTCCCCAAACCCCATTTGCTTGTAAAAAGGGTGTATACGCAGGGTGCATTGCTGGAAACAGTTTGTCACCAATGGCCTCAGACGGTTGTCCCAATGTTCCAAACAAAATCTCTATGACCGTAAGAAGATCAGCAGGGAGATTGCCTTGTAGAAATGGTTTTGGTTCTTGGGCTTCCAATTGTGCTTGAAGTATAGACTCTTCACGCATTCTGTTTGTAAAGTCAGCAAGGTCAGCATGCTTTTGTTGAGAATATGTCATTAACAGACGTAAACGATCACAAAAACCTGCAGAGAATCGGTTGGCTTCGGTACCTGGTTTCGGAGCCGTATCGTCTTTGCCAGGATTGTATGTGTTGGGAAACAATAAAGTCATTGCCTGATCTTTCATGTTTCTTGGATCGGTGACCTCTGGATTCCAATCACGGAAATTGTTGTCACAAAGCCATGTGAAAACATCTTTGACGCTGTATCCATTGCTGACGGCTTGAGCCAAATCATCTTTGTCAAAGAGGTGAGGGTTGTCACCTGAGTCACAACTGATGGGAGCACGATCTCCTCCAGTTGGTTTGGTGTCATTGCTCGCATCTTCTACTTCTTTGTCTGCTTGATTGTCAGTATCGCCAGCGGTTTGTGCTTCTGGTTTGCCACCCGAACCAGCATCGTTGTTTCCAGTGTTCTGATTGTTTGACCCTCCATTTCCATCAGTATCTTCTTCTGCTACTTTGACAGCGACATCGGGAGGATCGTTCTGGTTGCTGGTATCTCCTGTCGAGTTTGGACTTACTCCATTCGATGCACCTGTAACAGAACTTGCTGTGAGTGTTGACCCACTGGAACTGTCGAAAGAGGCGACACTACTGATGGGCGCTCGGCCTGTAGAAGATCCCGACTTGTTCACTCTTACTTTGTAAGATGTTGTACTCGGAACGACTGGATTTGCACCAGAACCAGGCATTTTGGCTCTCACGTCGCGCGCATCTTCCTCAGTAGACTTGTTTGCGAGATTGCCTCTTTCGAGCAGCCAACTGCGCGATTTGTCGTTGGGCTGATATCCATCTTCCATCTTTTGGAGCCAGTTTTTAAACGTCGTACTGGCACGCCATGTTTGTACATCGACTCGTGTACCCAATCGACGTTCCCATATACGTTTTGCCTGGCGCTCTTCTTTGCTTAAGACGACCTTTGCCATCGTATCGCTAGACTTTTGAACTTCCTTACGGATTTGCTTTGAACTTCGAAGCGCTTCTTTGAGTTCTTGGATTCGCAGTCCAATTTTACGACGAATAAGTGGTGGTCTACGACGAAGTCGTCTTCTCAAACGACGGATCATTTTAGACAGTCGACGTTTTGAACGTGTCAATTTTCTCAATACGACTCGACGTCTACGTTTGCCTTTTCTTTTGGCCCGCGCACCGGTGACTTTCTTACGCAATTTGGTTTGGAGCCATTGTTTTGCGACGGTTTTGTCGATTTCACCCATCATGACTAATTTTTTGAGGCGCTCCTCAATTACAGCCCCTTCCTTCATCATTTCGAGATCTATGGGATCTTTATCACTTCTACTTCTTGGCTCTGATCCTGCGACAATAGAACCCAAGCTCTCGCGCAACGGATCGCGCATGAGTGCATCAAGGGTGGCAAGAGAGTCTGCAGCGAGCTCATCAGATGTCGTTTCCATCCCAATAACGTGAGACAACGGATCCGTGATATTCGTCGTAAACCCCGCTTTTGCCTGTACATCACCGCCAGGTGAAGAAGGAGAAGTAGGTGAAGCCATAAATTCTATTTAGTGAAGTTGAATAAAGTCCACTCTTAGTATAGCCAACCGCAACCCCTTTTGCACAAGTTCCCCGACAAAAACAGATCTTCATTTATGGGATCATCCCAAATGTATTGCAACAGCTCCAGCCAACTCCCATCGTAGTAAAAATTCAGGAATGTCTAGATAGAATTCTTCTTCCACATCATCCCATGGGTATGGGTCCATACACAGCACTCTATCGCTTACTTTCTCGACCATGATCCAGATCTCTTCAATGCCGTGGTCTGTCCGTTCAGCAATACGTCCAATCCATGGAAGGCCGCGCTTGAATTCGTATTGACGAATGTTTTGCAACACGCTTTTATCTTCATCCGATGTCCAACCATTTGCGATACTTGGAACACGTTCTTGTAGCCATGCAAAGACATCTTCAACACTAGAATCTGATGCAATGGAAGATTGTACAACCTCGACGAGTTGTTTTCCAAGTTCAAAGGGATCGTGTGTGCGGAAATCGTTGTTCGCTCTCTGTGAATCCACAAATCCTTGAATCGCATTGTTGGAGATGTTTACATCTGACGGAAGTGCATCTTGCAACATGGTAACCAACTGGTCAACGGAAGATTTTTGTGCTTGTGATTCGATTTGTTCACATATACTGACAATGTCTTGATCGTGGATTTCTACATTTCGATCAAACAAAATATACAAAAACGTTGAAAGTGTGATGGCAAGGTTGCCTTTTTTTGTTGTGGATTTGTCCATGGGAATCTCCAAAAGAGGGGTTCAATGTCAAGAAGAGGAAATGCTGAGTATACGCTATCCTGTTATAGAGAAGCATTATACAATGTGGTGTTGGTGTATTCTTAACGAATATCCTTAGGGAGTGTCATGATTTTTTGGTTGAGTTTGGTGTTGTTTCTTGGATGTCAAACTGCTGGTACAGAAGTCGGCAAGGCAGTGATGCTTGAACAGCAAGGGGATTTAGTAGCGGCATTTGATATTTATACAGCTGTTATGCAAACCTACCCTAATTCTTCAGAAGCCAAAATGTCCTTACGACGCGTTCAGCGTATGCAATTAAAAACAGCGAAAACCATGGAAAAGGTTGATCCGAATAGATCCGTACGGTTGTATCAGTCAATGGTAGAACGTTGGCCGAATACGGAATATGCCCAACTTGCTGCGCAAAAAATCGCGACATTGACCAGTTCTAGTAGTTCAAAGAATGCATCAACAGCAATCAACGTTCAACAAGAAACGGATGCCCTTGCAACCGCTTCTGTGTTGAGCCAAGATAGCCAAGATAAAGAAGATCAAGGGCAACAGGCGATTGAGAATGCGAGAGATAATAGCGACAATGGTGGTATGCCAGATATGGACAACAATGTTATCCAAAAGGTCTCTGCTGAGGAAGAATCGGTTTTGAATGACAAGGCGAAGTCATCTTCAGTTATCGCCAATGAAGCAGAAGTATCCGCTTGTGAAACCGCAAGGCAAAGCACATCTCGTGTGGTGTGGCAACAGTATAAACAAGCATTTCCGACGGGCATTTGTATCGAGGAGGCCGAAGAGTTTTTACGTGTTGTGGCCCCAAGACAAATGGAAATAGATCAGGCCAAATCCAAGGCAAGCAATGCCCAAAGAGCCTTAGTGTCATTGTGTAAAGAGTATCGTCTTATCGAAACCACATCCAACCCCAAAGCCTGTGCAAATCCCAGTCAGGCATTGATGACAGAGTTTGCCCGATTGCAGAAACGAAAATCGGACTTGTTGTCCTCGGGCGATGCGGAGAAAGAAGCATATTATGTAAAGTGGATTCCGCCTAGGTGGAATACTCTATCAACGGCAGAGTCAAAAGCGTGTGGCGAATTACTCGATTTCGTTTCTGAATTGGATTCCGAGGGGATTGATCGCGCAGCACTAGAATCTGAACTGACCATGGTTCGTACTTGTTTTGTCAATCAGGGTGCCATAGACGGGTGAACAACTTCTCGGTTGGCAACGCTATCGTTGTATCCAGAGGATATCATTTGGTTTAATATTAGACTCTTCCGTTAAGCCATTCCACGTTCGGATTTCAGACACGGAACAGTTGTATTTCTTGGCCAAAGATTTTAACGAGTCATTCTTTTTAACTGTATATTGAACATACTTTTTGGCCTTGGGTTTGGACAATCGAATAATGGCTCCGACAGTCGGTTCAGGACTTTCTATAAGGGAGTTCCAACGTTGAAGATCTGAGGATACCAGTCCATACTTTTCTGCAATTGAGATCCAAGTATCTCCAGTAACAACCGTATGTTCAAACGATTTTTGATGATGCGAGACATCGGTTTGTTTTTCGGAGTGTTTTCCCAAAGCGGACAGTTCTTCTTCTGTAAGACTTCTTCCACTTGATAAGCGATCTTGTTGATTGCTACGACTGTTTTGAATATATGTTTCTGCTTTTTCAGGCGGAACATAGATCCGAATGTCGGATTCTTCAACAAGGAGTCTTTCTTTGAGGATGTGTGGATTGTACTGTAAGAACTTTTCCACATCCATGTCCGCCATATCTGCAAGTGTACTGACATGTTGATTCTTCTTTGCAGAGACTTGTTTGAGAATGAGTGGTTTGTCTTTGTTGGATGTTTTGGGTACACCAAAGAGTTCTGGATACTTATCTAAGATGGCCAATGCTAGAATTTTGGGTACGTAAAATTGTGTCTCTTCAGCCAATGCTTCTCGAAGTTCCCAATAATTAATGGTTCCCTTTTCTGCAACAGCCTTATAGATTCTCTTTTCTCCGGCATTGTAAGACGCCATAGCAAGGTGCCAGTTTCCTCCAAATTCTCGATTGAGTTTACTGAGGTATCCGATGGCTGCCTGGGTTGAACGAATGGGGTCTCGTCGTTCATCGATGACGTCGTTTATAGTAAGTCCATATGCGGTACCTGTACTTGGAATGAATTGCCATACGCCTACAGCTTCTGCGTGACTGGTTGCTGTAGGGTCAAAGCCACTTTCAATCATCGCCATATACAATAAGTCTTGTGGTAAGTTTGCTTTTTTTAACTCAGCTCTAATTAAATTTCTGTACTTTCCACTGGCTCGAATCCATCTAGATGCAGACCATCGTCCAGAGTTGCTGAAGTGATCTACCCAGTAGATGACAGATTCGTTGATTGGAATGGGTAAATCAAAACGAGACCAGTCGACTTGTTGAAGTAATTCTTCTGTTGTGGGTAGTGCAGCTGTATCCTCCGTTGAATCGGACTCCCCATTTAAGATATTGGCATCTTTGTCTGAGGGGGCATCGGTTGTGTCATTTGAGGTAGCGTCTTCTACTGTTAAAGAAGGGCTTTGAGATGTTGTTTTTTGAGTTGTAGACTTAGGAGGCGGCTCAGAGGTGGGCTCAGAAATAGATCCTGATTCATCGGACGTCGGTTCAGAGTGAACAACACTGGATATTAAGAACGATGTTCCCAAGAGAACGCAAGAGGTTTTGATAAACTGTTTGTATACTGGTTTGAACATTGAAAAGAACATGGTTTGAACTCCCAAAGTAACGTTCTGTCGAAAGTGTGTATTTATGCTACACTGTACTGCAAAATTGTAGTTCACTGAAGACTCTTTTTTTCCTGTCCTTTATATTGGTATCCAATGAGTCTTTCCACCAAGTCTAAACAACACCACAAACAGCACATTGCGGATACATTGTGTGGGCTCTCGGGAGTTGATATTCGACGAATGATGGAAGACCATCGATACTTCTATCATTGGTTTCTTTTTACATTTCCGAGCCGTCCAGTGGCTGGTGTTGCATTGCATCAGGCTATTCGAGAAGGGATTACCAAAGACATTGGCCAGTATCAAAGTTTGTCTTCTGTAATCGCAGAGCGATTTGCTCGTCGTTTAAGTGCTCAAACAGGATTAACCATCGAGTGGTCATTGTGGGCTGTGAAAACTTGGTCGAAGGCCAGGGGAGTCGATGCTAAGATTAGCGCAAGAGGTGCTGTTGGTGTGGGAACTCAGGTTGTTAAGCGTCCCAATCAAGGATTGTTACAAGCGAACAGACCGAAGGTACTAGAATTAAAGGGGCATCGAAAAACACTCACCGATATTGTGTATTCTCCGAATGGTCGATGGGCTGCAACCTCCAGTTTGGATCGAAGTATTCGACTGTGGGATGTGCGAACGGGTAAAATGCTGGCTCGATTTTTGGCGGGGCATCGTGATTGGATTCGGACCTTGGTATTTCACCCAGATGGGCGACAATTGTGTTCGGGCGGAGACGATGGTACATTGCGTTTGTGGGACTTGACCAATGGTCGTAAGTTGAATCGTATACCTGCAAGTCAAGGCTGGGTACGAACGGTTTCATACAGTCATGATGGTCGTTTGCTTGCGGCTGGAAGTCAAGATGGTATGGTATGCATTTGGTCGGCTGAAAGTCTTGAACTCCTTCAAAGACTTGGTCCCTTTGGTAGGCCCATCAATCGTATATCGTTTACGTATGATGGCACAGCGCTTGCGATAGCCATGCAGGGACAAGTTGATATTTGGCAATTGAGAAGCAGTACCCGTTTGTATCGACGATCGGTTCGAGGCGACAGAACAAGTGTATTGACGTTGCCAGATGGTGGGGTGTTGTTCGCCTCTAAAGAAGGATTGCAGAGGATGGAGACTGCCGACCCCGAGGCTGTCATTCAGTTTGTAGGACATCAAGGTGCTGTTTGGGGAATGTGTTTGGATCCAAATGGACCGACAGTAGCTTCGTTTGGTGAAGATCGCAGTGTTCGATTTTGGGATGCAAGAACCGGTTTGTCTCTCTGGAAGATGGACATGAAGACCGCTATCAACGCAGTCGGGATTAGTTCTAGCGGTCGTCTAGGAGTAGCCTTGTCTTCCAACAAAGGTTGGTTGTGGGCATTGGAGCGTCGAAAATGAATGGTCCAACCGAATCAGTACGTCAACAGATCACGGAAACTTTAAAGTACTTACTGAACAGTCACGGTGTATCATTGTTGAATCAACCGTTGCGATTGGAAGGATGGTTGAGAGATGTACATCCCGATCTTCGAGCTCCAGTATCTGTGGTGATGGAGTGTGTTCATACAGGGGTTTACTTGGAAAAAGGTGCAATAGGAGATGCAACGGCGATGTTTTCTGTTCGAGGTGGTGTATCACCACAATGGTCAGATTTTGGAGTGCGTATCTGGAGAGATGTGCTCAAAGGGCATCAACTTGAAAAGAAAGTGTTGCATGCCAAAGGTGAAGGAGAGATGATTGAATCCTCTCGACAGACGGTGGAACTGATGTTGGGTACATATCGAGACGCAACATAGTCAACACGATAGAGAATAGAATCAGACTGAGTGGAGAAGAGCAATGAATATGGTATTGGTATTGAGTGTGTTGTGCTTGGTTTTTCAAGTGCTGTTGGTGATTGGGTGGGCCAGCGTATCGAGTCGCTTACGTTCATGGAGTCAGACTCTACAAAAGGGTTGGACTCCAGAAGAACTGTCTTCTCTTGAAGAAAAATTGCCATTGATGTGCAATCAGGCTCAAAAAAGCGTGGTTTCGTGGAAAGGCAGTCCACGGTTAAAAATATCAAGTGATCACTGGCTTACCAAAGGCAAGATTGAAGAAGAGCGTGGACAATCGATGACCCAACTCTTCGGATTGACAGTAGTTATAGTGTTGGGAAGTTTGCTTGAAGGTGTGTCTGGTACTGGTTCCGATGATCTACTCTTACAAATGTTGGTTGGAATCTCACTTGCGTCGGTGGGATTGTCATGGTGGATTGGTCAACATTTGACCCGAAGTATTGTTGAGTGTCGGTTGGCTTTGGATACTGCATGTCCTGGATTGCCTTCTGCAGACAATGTGACTCGTGATGTCATGGATCAGTTGCAAAAACAGATGAATCTGTTGCGAAACGGTCAAAAGCAATCGTTGGATTCTTTGGACAAATCTCAGAAGACCTTAGCCAAGT
>Ga0115559_1001625_pt1 | contig 14792 bp, 17 predicted proteins | sample COGITO_mtgs_1105_3_FD_87281 | JGI IMG/M metagenome (GOLD analysis project Ga0115559, IMG submission 87281) | Pelagic marine microbial communities from North Sea - COGITO_mtgs_110506 | ecosystem: Environmental > Aquatic > Marine > Epipelagic | place: Germany:Helgoland, sampling site Kabeltonne... | reverse complement strand
TCAGGCCTAAATAAAGTGCATTCTGGCAGAGGCCAAACACGGCTGTCGAGCGCCATTGGGAACGGGTTAAATGCCAGCTTTGGCCCATCAATCGCGCCAATCCCACCCCGATCAGGCCCGAGAGTAAAAATCGCAACGCAAGTGCCGTGAGCGGCGGTGCGTCTGCCACGATCATTCTGGCCGATGTAAAAGCCGAGGACCACATAATCACAAAGGCCATACCCATTAAAATCGAACGGAAATCCATTATTGTCCTTAGCTTCCAGCCGCGATTGACGCGGACCCTTTAATGCCTTTTAGGGCGTGGGAAGAACCCTACTTTAGCCTGACAAAAGTAGAAAGGGCGGCGCGTGATTATTCCGCAGGTGGAGCGTGGCCGCGTCTGAGAGTCTATGAAGCGTGGGGTGAAATCCATTCATCTGGTTACTGCGTTTTTCCCGTGGCTTTTGCTCTTTTGTCCGGTAACGTCTGAGGGTGATCATACCATAATGAGGTTTCAAGGATGCCGCCGTTTACCTTCAATACATCTCGCAGTGTGCGATTTGGTGCGAGTCTGATTTTGCAGTTGGGTGAAATGACACGCTCTGAAATCGGATGTCGCGTTTTACTTGTTACTGATACCGGAATGTTGGCGACCGGCTTGGTTGATCAGGTGCAGGTGATTCTAGCCAATGCAGGGGTCGATGTGACGGTATTTTCAGATGTGGTCGCGGATCCACCCGAAGCGGTAGTTTTAGCCGCAACCGAAGCTGCCAAAGTGGCTGATGTGGATGCGGTCATCGGCTTTGGCGGCGGTTCTTCATTGGATGTGGCCAAGCTTGTGGCGGTGCTTGCAATGGATAACCAAAGTTTGAAAGACATCTATGGTGTTGGAAATATTACTGGTGGGCGCTTGCCATTGATTTTAATTCCGACCACTTCTGGGACAGGGTCCGAGGTGACCCCCATTTCAATTTTGACCACTGGTAAAAGTGAAAAAATGGGCGTGGTTTCACCGGTTCTTATACCCGATATCGCGTTGTTAGATCCTGAACTTACACTTGGGTTACCTGCGCATGTCACGGCCGCCACTGGCATTGATGCGATGGTGCATGCGATTGAGGCTTATGCATCGACGAGCGCCAATAACAACCCGCTCTCAAAGGTCTTGGCTAAACAGGCTTTGCGCTTGATGGGAGCGGCGTTGGAAACTGCAGTGCATACACCTCGCGATATAGAGGCGCGATCGGATATGCTGCTTGGGTCATTGCTGGCCGGGCAGGCCTTTGCCAATTCGCCGGTGGCGGCGGTGCATGCGCTCGCCTATCCGATTGGTGGTCATTACAAGGTGCCGCATGGATTATCCAACGCCTTGGTGCTGCCGCAGGTGCTGAGGTTTAACGCTGTAACCGCCCCACAATCCTATGCCGAAATTGCAGCTTGCGCATTTCCGGATTTGGCCGGCCTTAGCCCGCAGGCTGCGGCGACTGCTTTTGCCGAGGCGATGGCCGATTTGTCAAAACGCTGTGGCTTGCAGCAACGCCTGCGTGATTTGGGTATTAAACGAGGTGCTCTGCCGATTTTAGCCGGTGATGCGATGAATCAGACCCGGTTGCTGGTCAATAATCCGCGCACTGTGACCCAAGCGGACGCATTGGCTATTTATGAGGCGGTGTGGTGAACCGGGCCGCCTATCGCCAGTTTAGTTCGATCACAACGCGTTGGTTTGATAATGATATCTATGGGCATATGAACAATGCGCTACACTACCAGTTGTTTGATACCGCGGTAAACGGCTATTTGGTTGAGACCGGCGTTTTAGACCTACACCACGGCAAAACGGTATTTTTGGTGGTAGAGACCGGCTGCCAGTATTTCAGTGAATTGGCATTTCCTGATGTAATCACCGTGGGATTTCGGGTAACAAAACTGGGCAGGTCTTCGGTGCACTATGAGGTGGCTTTGTTCCGTAATGATGCAGATATTGCCGCAGCGAAAGGGCATTTTGTGCATGTCAACGTCAACCGTGAAACCCGTCGCCCAATGCCGATTGATCAAAGCGCTCGGGATGTTTTAAGCGCGTTGGTGGTAGAGGGCGCAGAGAACTAGCGCAGTGGTGAGCGGGCTGCCCCAACGCATAAAGATAATTTGGGTTTTATACCTTAGTGTTTGATTGGTTGGATCTGAAAATTAGAGCCATCCTAACTGTGAGGTTTCGACACGCTCCGCTCTGAGTGATGCTTAGTCGATGTGGTTGGTGGTCTCTAATGGATGTTAAATGACAGCTGAAGAGTTGCTGCCACCCTGAGATCCAACGATCGTGTCTTTTGCGGCAGATTGTCTGGCAGCTCTAAGTTGGATTTTGTCAATTTTCAGAAATTTTTATCTACGTATTTGGTGTATGGGGTGTACGTATAGCAATTGGGATTGGTAAAGGTGCCTTGCTTCAGATTTTTGGGGGTTCGTTTTACATCCCTTGCTCGCAGTTGCGCATGGATGCCGCACCGACGTTATAAATGAACTGTTGTTGACAGAGTGGCCATCAAAATTCCCAAGGGCACATGGATGAAGGAATGAAACGCCCCTTGTTTGCCGGAGGCTGATTACTTCATGCTATGCGACCATTACTAATGTGTTGAACTGTGCATAGTACCTCTGTTCGGTCTCAGATGGCGGGATGTATCCGATTGATGCAAGCAGGCGACGGTTGTTGAACCAATTGACCTATTTGAGGGTCTCCCATTCGACAGCGGCCATGGTTTTCCAATGTTCTAGCCGGTGAATGACTTCTGCCTTGTAAAGACCGTTGATAGTCTCGGCCAAGGCGGTGTCATAGGAATTGCCAACGCTGCCAACTGAGGGATCGATCCCGGCATCCGCCAATCGTTCGGTATAGCGAATGAACAAATACTGCCCGCCGCGGTCGGAGTGGTTACTGAGGCCAATTTTATGAACGGGGCGGCGATCATGCAGAGTTTTCCAGTGTATCCAGTAAAAAGTCTGTCTTTGGCGAGTTGGAAACACGTCAACCCACGATCTTATCCGCGAAGGTATCGATGATAAAAGCAACGTAGACGACCCCCTGCCAGATCGAGACGTGAGTAAAGTCGCTGACCCACAGCATGTTTGGCGCAGGCGCCCGGACCTTCCGGTTCCCCTTGTCTTTTGGGCGTGGTTGGACCTTATCCGGGACGGTTGTTTTCTTTACCTTCCCGCGAATAACGCCTTGAATGGCAGGGTGTTTCATTAACCCGGCCACGGTGCAACGGGCGATCGTGAACTTCTCACGCTGTAGTTGATGCCAGACCTTTCGGGTCCCGTAGACTTTATTGTTCTGTTCTCAGACACGCTTGATTTCACGGTTCAGCATCAGGTCCCGTTTGGCGCGATCCGACGCCAAGTCTGGGTTTCGGGCGATCGCTACATGCGCATAAAATATGGACTGGGCGATTGGCAAAACCTTGCAAACCGGCTCGACACCCAAGTCTTCGCGATGCTCTTTTATGAAGGCAATCATCTTTTGAAGGTGCAAGCGAGCTGTGCCTGCGCAAATTATGCTGACGCTTTTCTGAGAATCACATTTACTTGGCGCAGGTCTGGTATCTCGCGCTCCATCGCCTTGATCTGAGCGCTCATCTGAGGTCTGCCTGTCTTTGAGATCGCTATCGATATCGGATTGCTTACCCCAACGCCGCAACGTGTCTCTGGCCCATCCAACTTGCAGCGCAATCGCCATACACGCCGCTGATTGATTGCCGACACGTGTTCATGTTCCAAAATCGTCCTAACCGCGCGGGCAGGCACTTCAGTCAAAATCTGTTGGCTCTGTTACTTTTTTCATTGGCTCCATCAATACTTACTTTGGAGCCTCAGGCAAACTGCGGCCGGTTCAGTTTGTTTTTCACAAGCGACAAATGCAGCCCTGACAAACGATGTGAGCGGTGTGAGTATTGACCCATTAAACTGGTGAGCAAGGTGCTCAGTGGTTCTCACGGTGTTGGACCATACTGGCCTGTATGCGAGCACATCTTTTTAAAATTGTGGGCGAAAATGATAGCAAAGGGTATTTTTCTGCTAAAACTGCGCGTTTTATCGTTAGGTCAGTAGATGATTTTAAAATTAGGTTTGCCTGCTTGACGCATGCTTTGGACCGACAAGGTCCAGTTTTACGCTTGGTCGCTTTGCGTTAAAGTAAGTTTTTACCTTTGCGACTGCACAGAGAGCATCTGACTTAGGCGATGATGGACTGCAGTGTTTAATTTTCGCATCAGAATACTGGTATTGGCCGTAATAAACCAATACCAGTAAACAATATAAATTTGTATATCTTTAAGACATGTAAATCAGGCGACAACGTTCAAATATATTAAAAATTACTTTGGACGAGCCAATGTTGGATTAATTGGCAATCAGAAGTTCGGATCGACTCTTACCATTACTTTCCAGTTCTACCATCCAAAGGGGGGCACGTCCGCGGCCTGTCCAAGTCAATTCGGGCTCTGCAGGATGGCGATATTTTGGTTTCGCAGGCGTTCTTTTGCGAGTCGCAACCGCACCCAATAAATCATCTAGTGAATAACCCAACTCACTTGCTTTGGCGCTTAGCTCAGAACGCGCCTCGGCCAACTTTCGTTGCTCAAAACTGCTGATTGCTTTTTCCACATCACCACGGATTTTTTTTAACTCTTTCAATGAATAACTTTCTAAATCAATTTTCATTATCAACTCCGGTTTGATTGATATAAATTTATTTTTAAACTTGCACTCTTACAGAAACTTTCTGTGGCGACACTATAGCTGAGAACTTTATCCAGAGCAAGCTAAAATAATTCTAGTAGAATACATTTTTGATAAAGTTTGCCCCGCCCAATGTGGCTGGCCATGAAGTGATCGTACAACACACTTTCATCCGATTGATCCATTGCCGTGACTCCGGAAGAACACTCGAAAGATGACATATCTGTATCCAGGAGCCGCTCAGCTCACCCAACACGATATATGACTTGCTTAAGGAAATCGTAAATAAATCATTAATAATTAGTGATTTATCACCTAATCTCGGATATGCAGATTATGTTATTTCTTTCAGTTAAGAGGTGGCAGAAATATGATTATTTTATCATATTTCTAATATGTTACGTTGTGTGAAGATTTTGTTGACTAGTTTCTACTGATAATAGATTTGGTTCAATCTTTGAATATCAATTGGAATTTAAATAATATTTTAAGTGATTACTTTATTAAAATACTAATTTAAAGAAAGGGAAATTAAGATTCAATCATGGGACAGTACGCTTTATCAATACTAGGGTCACAGACGTGAGCGATATTGGTTTGGATTTTCATATTTGCCGGACCTGAAACATGACCGATACATCATCAAATTTAAAGTTGCCCTTTATTCTACCTTCACAGGCTCAAAAACATGTAACTCACAACGAGGCGTTGCAAATTTTGGACGCATTAGTTCAATTGACTGCGATCTCGTCTTCCAGATCAGTGCCGCCGGCTAGCGCACAAGAGGCAGATATCTATATCATAGCTAATTCTGCAACGGGGGTCTGGTCGGGGCATGAGCACGACATTGCGGTGTACCGCGCTAAATCCTGGCAATTTTATCCTCCTAGGGTCGGGTGGCGCGCCTATATTCCGGCTCAAAATATGCAAATTGTTTATACTGGAAAGAATTGGATTTTGGATGAGCCCACCAAATTGCAAAACCTCACTCTTTTTGGTTTGAATGCAAAAGCAACAGCAGCTGTGCCGGTGCATGTAAGGGCAAACACTGTTGTTTGGAGTGCGAAATCGTCCGGTGATGGCGGCACTGGTAGCATGGTACAAGTTTTGGAACGGGAATCTATAAAAGATGATTTAGGTTTTATGCTAAAAACTGATGGAATTTGCACCGCTGTTCTTGGTCAATTTGGGTCTGACCGTTTTCGGGTATCTGTATCGGTCGACGGCAAATCGTTTTTAGAGGCTCTAAGCGTCAATACGTCAAAGGGAATCGTCGATTTTGAGGCGTTACCAAGGTTTAAATCGACGATAAATTACGACCAATACATCGCTTTAGATGTGTGGAAGAAAGTTTCTATGAATTCTGGTGAATACAATGCTCAAAATGCCTTTGATGCCAGTAAAAACGTTTTCAAGGCTCCGGTCGCGGGGACATATCTCATGGGTGCATGCTATGTTTATAAGCGTAATAGCAGTGACGATGCCAAGCTTCAGGGGCGTCTGGTTAAAAACGGCAATTCTGAGGTGTCGGGTAGCTTTGGGGAACTCAGTGGCCTGCATCTTAGTGAAGCCTACAGTTTGAATCTCCAGACGATGGTAGCGTTAGCCGCAAATGATACGATCGAGTGTCAAGCCAGATTTCGACAGGCTGATGGTTACATCATGGCCGATAAAAGCGCATTCTGGGGTTGTAAAATTGGCTGAATACAAATTGCCGCTTCAATTCGCATGAATGGCAGAGAAATCATGCAAAGATAAAGTCATCCGCCGAAAAATCCGAAACCAGCAGTCGACCATCTGCAGCTTCGACCGCTAAACGATCATCCGCGTATTTTAGCAACACACCATAGTCACGCTTTGCAAATGTGATCTGATCGATGGAATGAAGGCCCTTGAAATCGCTTAAATCGATTTTGTCCACGGAAATCTCAAAATCTTCGATCCGATCCAACCGGCGATCTTTTTTGAATACGAAAGTATCTGCACCTTCGCCGCCGGTCAATCGGTCGACCCCTTTGCCATCAATTAAACGGTCGTCACCGCGCCCCCCGAAAAGGTGGTCATGGCCCGCGTACCCAACCAGTAGGTCATCCTGATCTGTGCCGCGCAATATATCTTTGTTGCGGGTGCCGGTAATCTGCGTGCCGAGATTATTTAAATCCAGTGTAAATTGCGTGATACCCTGCTCTGCGCCAGAGGAGACGAAAACCTGAATTTCGGAACCGACCACAGTCGCGGTGATTGCGCTTATATTATTGAGAGTGGTACCATGTTGGTCGGCAATAGAACTCATATGGTGCAATTTGCCATCAGCAGAGAGTTCAAACAAGCTGATCCCATCATCAGCGCCACCAGCGATAACAAAGGCGCGGTCGTTTAATGTGACAACGGACAATGCGGTGACCCCGTCAAACCGCGTTTCAAGGCTGTCCAATACGTGATCTACTGGTGTGAGCTGACCCCATGCGCCAACCTGCAATGTGCTGAGTGACCCGCTGCCTGCTGCCGCGACGATCACATACAGCTTACCGTCCAGCGTGGCGGTGGCCAATGCCACGGGTTTATCAATGTATAATCCAGTTTCTGGGCTTGCGCTGCCGCGCTCTTTAACATTACCCCAGCGCTGCACCCAAAATGCGGTCACGCCATCTTCCGCAGCGGATGTCATAAACACAAACTGTCTGCCTGCAAGCGACGCCGCTGTCATATCATCGATATCATCGATTCGCGCCTTGGTGTTGTCTGTCACATGCCGTTTGTATTTCATGGTAAGATCATCGCGGACTTGGAATGTTTTAAATCCGGTAACGCCCTGTTGGCTGGCTAGAAAATAAGTTTTTGCACCAAATTTCAGAAATATACTTTCATTGATATGCCCGACGATCTGGGTCGGGGCAGATAGTATTTTTGTACTTTCGAAAAGCCCCGATCCATCCAATCGGTGATAGGCCATTTTATCGTCATAACGCCCTGAAGGAACCAGTACTGTCTGCTCCTTGATTGTTGTCACTTCGATATCGCTTAGCCCTCTTGAGCCAACCCATGGGGCAAATTCTAAACTAGCCACATGCTGTGCGACTGTACCCTCGCCAAGGGACCATGTGGTCACCCCGTCGGTATGCTCCGATCCGGCATATAGTATCCCGTTCGGACCAATTTTCAGATCCGTAATACCACTTAGGTATGACTGACCCAAAGTCAGTTTTGTCTTGTATTCAAACCCCACCATATAGATATGATACCCAGAGCACAGGTTTAGAAGGTGGTGCAAATGTGGCGCTTTTGTGCCTTTTGTCGTGGGTTTTAGTATATTTTAACAGATTTCATCGTGTGATGTGATGGTCAAAGACGTTGCAAAAGGCGGTTTCCGAGTGATGGAACTAGGTTTAACTAAAATGAGTATATCCATGAAGTAAGATGCGGCTGGTCATTTTTCGCTGTGACTGGTTGTGGTCTTAACTCTGTCATAACAGGCGATAAAACCCTGTATGGTGTTCGGGTTCTGCGCGAAGTGTGCGCGCCCAACAATGGCAGTATTTCAGGCCTTCGGAGGGTATCAAACCCGCGCAGGTTATGGCGTGCTCTTGGGATTTGCGGCAGCGCCAATTTGTTTTGATTTGAAAAATTTGAAGTATTGGCTTGGGCCAGTCGCTTGGGATTTAACCCGCTGTCAATCGGCACAGGACCAGAGTGTTGGTATGGAAAGTTCTCTGGTTATCATACCCGTCTTGAATGAAGTCTCATATTTGTGGCCTCTCCTGAATAACCTGCGGGCAGCAGATCCCCTTATTCCGGTATGGATTGTCGACGGTGGCAGCACAGACGGTAGCGTGCAAAGGGCACGGCTGATGTGCATGAAGGATCCCCACCTTAACCTTTTAATAAATGAAAACCGCAGTCAGGCGCATGGCGTTAATATGGCGGCGCAATGTGCCTATCGGCAGGGCTATCGCTATATGATCCGGATGGATGCCCATGCGGAGTATATACACGGCTTTTCTACGCAGTTGTTAAGGGTTTTATGCGACAAAAATGCTGACAGTGTCACCGTCCCGCTGATTGCAATGTCGCAGCAGGTCAGTGGCTGGCAGGCAGCTAATGCCAAATTGCAACGCAGCCGGCTTGGCCACGGCAACGCGGCCCACCGGCAAAATACTGGATCTGGTTGGGTGCAACATGGTCATCATGCAGCCTTTCGTCTGGTCTGTTTTCAGGCTTTGGGGGGGTATGATACTCGCCTAGAGGCTTGTGAAGATGTTGATTATGATCGCCGTCTGATCGCCGCAGGGGGGCGTATTTGGCAGGCCGGCCAACTGGCTGTTCACTACTATCCCCGCGCAGCGCCGCTGGGGGTCTGGGCACAGATGTGGCGCAATGGAAAAGCGCGGGCCGCACTGTGGCATAAAGATAAGCAATGGCCTCAGATACGGCAGGTACTGCCGCTTGGCGCGGCTCTTGGTCTGTGCATGGTACCGTTTTCGCCCCTTGTGCCAGAGCTGGCTTTGCCTGCGGGTCTCTATCTTGGCACGTTATGCTTAGCCACTCTGTTTATTGGGCCGCGTGCTGCCTTATTGGCCTTTGTAAGTCATGCGGGCTTTGGTCTGGGCCTGCTATTTGGCATTTTCTCGATCCGTGCTGCGTCTGGAAAGGCGCGTCATACATGAGCGTTCCAAACCTGTTCTTAATTGCAGCGCCCCGAGCTGGATCAACACAGTTGGCGTATTGGATGGACAGTCATCCAGATATCCAATTGAGCAGGGTGAAAGAGCCAAATTACTTCTCTGCCCATGAATTCAAAGCTGATTATGTTCGCACCAGTCACCTGAACGACGTTAATCCCCGGCAATATATCAAATCTGGCCGTACAAGACGTGCTCAATTTGCGGTTTTTCGCGTGCGGGCCGATTATGAAGCGTTGTTTTCCAGCAGTGGCAGCCGGTGGCAATTTGAGGCGTCGACCAGTTATATGGCCTGTCCGGAAGCGCCTGCAAATCTGAAGGCCTATGCACCACAGGCCCGTATTATTTTGTTGACTCGCAATCCGCTTGAACGGTCTCTGTCTCATTACAGGCTTGCCCGTCGGACGGGCCGGGTAACGCATTCACTGCGCCAGGCATTACTGGAAGAACAGATGGGCGCAACTGATCTGGCCGCGCGTTTTTTGCTGCGGCCCTCCCGTCAAGGGCCCGGTTGCGACCGGATAAAGGCGCTGTTTGACCCTGCGCGAATTCTGTCGATTGAGTTTGAGAAACTGATCGCGTCGCCGCAAGCTCGTCTGAACGAAATCGCAAGTTTCCTCAATGTTGACCCGCGTGGCTTTGACCTTTCGGTCCAGGCCAGAAATGCCAGTATGGCTGTAAGGTTTGACCGTCTCAACCACCTACTTGAAACCAGTGGGTTTAAGACAATTCTTCGGCATCATTTGCCAATGCGGGCCAAGGCAATGCTGAAACCAATTTGGTTTGACTCAAGTCGCATGATAGATATTTCTGCAGAGGATCGTCTCAGAGTTGCTTGCGCGTTGGATATTGCATGCGCGTGCTGATCGCCCATCCAGACTTGCAAGCAGGCGGTGGCGCAGAAGTCTACGCAAGGGCTTTGGTAAGCGTTTTGCGGCAGCGCGGCCATGCAGTTGGTTTATGTGATATTCCGGACATTTGTCTGCCAAGGGTGGTCATTATACTCCGGTCTGGTTTCGCCTTGGTCAATACCCAGGCCTGCGCCGGCTGACACTTTGGAAATATGCTCTTATCTGTCGGGCTTTGCCCAAGCTGTCACGGCAGTATGACTATGTTGTTCTTAGTTTTGGAGAGGGACCAAAATTATTTTGCCCGGTTTTGACAGTGGTCCATGGGCCGCTGCTCTTTGATCCAAGCGCCAAATCTTTGCGGTTTCTAGGTGCGAAGTTTCCCTATCTCAGGGGTTTTTATACTCGATTTTGTAAGGGGTTGGCTGGTGCCTGTGTCGGAATAGGCGTTGGCCCCCGCAACCCAGTTGTGGCTAATTCACGTTGGACGGCGCATCTTGTTCAAAAGTGCGGCGCCGAACAACCCTCTTTGCTCTATCCGCCAGTGCAGCCCCTCTGCCAGTTCCCCTTGCGGTCTGTTTCGCCGTTCGCGCAGCCTGCCATATTCACTCGTGGCCCTCAATCAGTCCGCGATCCATATCTCATCGTGGTCGTCGGGCGGATCGTGCGCAACAAGCGTCTTGAAGATGCGGTAACGCTGCTTGATCGGTTGCGGCGCTGCGGTATACCGGCACATCTAAAAATCATTGGTCACGCCCGTTGTGCCTATGCGGGTCGGTTCTTGCGGCGCTATGCCAGTCATCCACATATCTCGCTGTTGCCAAACGCAGACCAAGCGGCATTGGCCGAAGTGTTGTCGCGGGCGCGGATTGGTCTGCACATGTATCGTGGTGAACATTTTGGCATTGCAGTGGCTGAAATGATCTGCGCCGGTGTTTTGCCCTTTGTTCACGACAGTGGCGGCGTTTGTGAATTGGTGACGGATCCAAGTTTAAAATTCGTCACTACAACCGACTTGTTACACAAAGTCATTGCTGTGATGAGTTGGAAAGAAGCCATTTGTACGCAAAGATTGGCAGTTTTGAAAACGACTCCTGCTTTGCAAAAGGCTCTGCGATTCCCAAGCGAATGTGAGCGTTTATTGCAAAGTGTGGGCTTGTGAACTCGGGATTGGCATTTAGAGTTTGGGCGGCTCTGGCTGGGATAGCGTTATGGGCCCCTGCGTGGAGCCCGATATCGTGGAATCTACCCGTTCAGTCGATGGATCTTTTGGTTCTGGCAGGGTGGCCGTTTATTTTAGTGCACGCGCGACGCTGCGTGATCTATGCGCCGCGGGTTCTGATCCCGTGCAGTATCACCATAGCTTTGTCCTGGCTGGTTAGCGGTGGTGAGGCGCTGATTCTGATGTGGATGATCGTCTTCGCTCTGCCATTCGTGGCCTTGATAACTTTAGTATTGACCGATCACAGGTTATGCGAGGCTTTTTCAGCAGGATTTTATGTAGCTGCAACATTCTCAGCTCTCTTTTTCATGGTGCAGATATGGTGCGGCGCGGAAGACTTGGATTTCCGCAATAATTTCGCGTTTCGCCTGCCACCGCAATTCGATCGTAGGTTTGCCCTATTTCCCGAGGTTTCGACTTTTGCGGTGCACACCGCGATTGCAGCGGCGATGGGGCTGTCGATTTGTCTGCATCCGCGCAGCACTGGGCGCGCCCGCAACTATGCCTTGTCTTTTGTATTGCTAGCCTGTTTTTCACTGCTGTTCTCACGCTCAACCTCAGTGCTGTCTCTGGCGCCGTTTTTGTTAATGGTATCGCTGGTAGTGACCACGCGACTGACGGTGAATGGTGCGTTGATGCTGGTGGGTCTTGCGGCTTTGCTTGGCGGTTTTCTCACGATGTATGTTGAATACTTTTATGTTGATCGGATCGTTGCGGGATCTGCATACGGATCGTTTTCTATTCGTTTGGTGTCTATGCTTACAGGCCTGTCGCCGCTGTTTACTGGCGATATGTTCGGTCTCGGTCTCGGTGAGACAGCACAGGTCCCGCTGCGGGCGCAGCAGGTGGCCCGCAGTTGGGGGCTCCGTCTTGGCAGTCTGCCAGATGGGATAAATTCTCATATCATTAAACGTATTTTCGAAGAGGGGTGGCCGGCATTTTGTCAGATGGCACTCGCGTTCTATCTTTTGATTCGCGGGCGTAGAGTGGTGAAAATTAGTCCTGCTATGACGGGCCTTTATGTTTTGGCACTAGGGGCCTGCTTGAGTGCGTTATTGGTAACGGGGTATCGCGGTCTGTATCTCAATTGGTTTTGGCTGGCGGCGGCCGCAGCTTGGGCGGCTGAAAAACGCCAACCGTTACGAGGTGATTTTGCATAACCGCATGTATGGGGCAAACAGAGGAGATTCTCGGGCTCTGAGGACACCAATCGTGGGGTTGTTGGCTTTGGGTTTGCGAGGCGCAGGTGCGGTGGCGGCACTGGGGTATATCTGGATTTTGGATCAGTGGCTCGCCAGTGACGTGCTAGGTCGGTTGTTGATACTGATGGCGCTCATTGGATTGATCGCGGGACTTTCCAATGCGGGTTGGCTGCAAGTACTGATCCGGGATGGCACCGGTTACCCGGCGCGGTGTCAGAGATTTTTACACACAGCTCAGCGATGGGGGCGGGGGCTCGCTCTGATTACCACGATGCCGATGATGTTTTTTTTATCCCCCTCGGTCCACGGACTTTTGGTGTTATGTTGCATTTTATTGACGGACTTAACTTTGATCGCCGCGGCTTGTCGGGCGCAAGGAGATTTCTGGCGTCCGATGTTGGCACTGGGAGTTTTGCGCTGGGGTCTGGCTGCGAGTTTGGTTATTGGGATGTCTTTTTTGCAGGACATCAACTTATTTTGGGTTCTTTTTACTCAGGCGGTTGGCCTTTTTATGACAAGGGCCTGGCTTGATGCAAGCGCTCGGAACGCTGGTGTTGGGGCGTTGGGATTTGGATTGTCTCTGCCGCCACAGCGCAGTCATGGTTCACTGCTGCCCAAAGGGACTTTGGCACTTTGGTTTGGGCAAGTGGGGCAAACGTTGTTTCAGAATTTGGATATTCTTGTGTTGAGCTTCATAGTCGCCCCAGAGGCGGCCATGGGATATTTGGTCTTCCGCCGGATTGCCACATCTTTGGGACTGTTGTTCGATGCATTGAGAGCAGTTTTTGAGCCGAAAATTGCGCTCGCGTTGCGCTGTGGGTCGCTTGGGCCAGCCAAAGCGCAGATCAACATCTATTTTGCCCTGTTCGGCGCTGTCGGAGCGCTGGCTTTATGTGTTTTTATGCCAGTGCTAGCGCAAATTTTTAATCTAAAGCAGCCTGTTTCCATCGGCTTTACGTTGGTTTTGGCCAATGCCGCTCCGGCAGTGTTTGGCGCTGGCGGCATGTTGCTTTCAATGAGTGGTCAAGAGCGGCTGAGGAGCAAGCTGGTTTGGCTGCTCCTACCGCTGGTGTTTGTCAGTTATTTAATCGCGGCCACCATGGGCGTGATGGTATTAGCCTATGCGGTTGCCCTCCATAGTATGGGCCTTTGGGGGCTTTACCGCTGGTTTTTGCGCTAACTCCTTTGGTTTGCTGCCGCGCCCTAGATGCGACGCAACACCTCTGGAACCGTTTTCAACAGGATTTTAAGGTCAGTCCAAAGCGAAATTTCCTGCTGGTAACGGGTATCAAGGCGTATGCGATCTGAATATCGCCGTTGGTCTGCGCCCGAAACTTGCCATAGGCCCGTGAGACCCGGACGCATCGATAAATATACCCAACTGCAACCATGATATTTTAGCAATTCATTCTCAGGGACTGGGCGCGGGCCGACCAAGCTCATTTCACCACGCAGAACATTCCAGAATTGTGGCAGTTCATCCGCCGATAGTCTGCGGAGCAAACGACCTAACGGCGTCACGCGTGGGTCAGCTTTGAGTTTGCGAAATATGCGCCATTCCTCGGCAGCTGCCGCATTTGTTATTAAGTATTTTTGCAGTTGATGTTCTGCACCCGGCACCATCGTGCAAATTTTCCAGCATTTAAAGGCCACCCCGTTGCGGCCAATTCGGGTGTGTGCAAAAAACCCTGCTCCCCCCTGTAATCGGGTAATCCCCCACAATATAGCAACCAGTGGCACCCATGCCGGACTGGCGGCCAGCGAAATTGTAAAATCTAAAAACCGCTTAATCCCGTCGTTGTAACGCCGCACAAGCGCGCGCTGACACTGCGCGTCATGCGCGCAATAATAATCATATTGAAACATTTTTGTACCCCATTCCACCATAGACGATCAAACTGCAAAAATCTTAATAGGGTCTTCATCTGGACGCTGTTAAGTCCTGCAAATTCGCTTTAAATGGAACCGGAAACCGCATGTCATCCCTTCCCGCCAATGGGCAGTATAAGATTGTCACGGACCCGGCCGATTTGATTGATCTGGCCGCTGTGCTGCATCAGATTTGGCAAAACAAGCTCAGGATAGTTGGTGCCGGCTTTATAGGCGTTGGACTGGCCTGGGTGTG
>Ga0115559_1001622_pt1 | contig 14802 bp, 12 predicted proteins | sample COGITO_mtgs_1105_3_FD_87281 | JGI IMG/M metagenome (GOLD analysis project Ga0115559, IMG submission 87281) | Pelagic marine microbial communities from North Sea - COGITO_mtgs_110506 | ecosystem: Environmental > Aquatic > Marine > Epipelagic | place: Germany:Helgoland, sampling site Kabeltonne... | reverse complement strand
TTGATATTTCTGGGTCTGGGTTTTATGTACAAGGCGAATATGTACACACACTCAAAAAATGGATTGATATCCGTCCATATACCGGATTAATTTTAACCAAAACAAATTCGGATTATAACGATAAATACGGCACCGATTTCAAGTCTTCTGCGAATGCTTTGTTAATTGGTGGAAAGGCTCGGATTATAGCACCAATTCCGTGGTTTGCTCCTTATGTCGAAATAGGCATAGGAGCTTCGATCGGCTCTTTTGAGACTGTGAATCCATTTACTAATATTGATAATAGTGGTGTGTTTTTACACATCCCTTGGTCTATTGGTTTGAAGATAGGCCCTCACCGAAATTATGATTTCTCCTTTTCTTATTATGATCATCCAAGTGTAAAACAGTTTATTGGAGCCGCAGCCGTTGGATTTTCATTTCGATTCAATAGTAATCAAAAAGAGGTACTTAATATTTTTAAGCTATAATATATTTTGAGACTCATTTAATTGCAAATTTCACAGGTTCGAATTTTAAATTCTTTAACAAAGTTATAAAACAAAAAAGAGGCTGCTTTTGGGCAGCCTCTTTTTAATAATAGTTTGGATTCAGAATTTTTATTCTGCAATAAAGGAGTATATATAGTCACCTTCATCTTCATACTCGTCTTCTTGATTAGATGAAAATATTGCTTCCATATCGGTTAGAGATTCAATGCTAATAAGTTCATCGCCGTCTCCTACGTAAAAAGAAGTCTGAGTTTCATCAGACCAAGACCAAGGTTCTGTTAAAACTTTCGTTCCATTTGAGCTTCCGTAAAAAACAAATGTATAGGTTCCATAAGCGGAAAAGGTTAGTTTTATTTTGGTTGATGGCGTACAGCCTTCTATATAAATTTCCTCTCCGTAGTTGTATTCATATTCATAACATGCATCGTCGTACCATTCGTTTGATATATCTACACCATCTTCTGTCATTGAAACAAATGTCCAAGTTGATATTAATTTGGCATGATTAGAATCTGTATCAGAAGGATCGCTTTCATCCATTGGATCTCCTTTGTTTGTGGAATAATCTCCCTCAAGATTATTACAAATTATATACTCAGAATCCTCGGGGATATTCAACTCTATCGTAAATGTAGCATTGAGACTCTCGTTTGTTTCGCTAACAACAATATTTGTCAGGGTAGCAATGGTGGTGTTGGACATTTCTAAATTTAGATCCACACTCGTCACAAACCCGTTAGCATCGGTATTTAATACATAGGTTCCAAAAACGGCTTCTATTTCTTGGTTTACATAAAAACCAATAATGTAATAATCGTCTGTAAACTCAATAAAACTGAAGATACATGTATTCGATGTAATTCTAGCGGAATTAGAAAAATTCCATTTTCCGTAAATAGTTTTTTTAGCTTCTATTGGCGTTTGTTCAGAAACCGTCCCAGTGGCATCTAAAGTTGTAATTCCATTGGTTGTTTCTACAGTGACAGAGTCATCACTTCCACAGGCGGAGAAGAGTACAATGACACATAAATAAAGTAATTTTTTCATAATTCTAAAAGTTAAATATAATTCCAAAATTACAGTTTTTAGTTTAAAAAGATTCAGTTTAGTTGCAATAAAACTCGACCAGCTTGTTTAAAAGTTTATTTAATTTGAAATGATTTTAAACGTTTAACAGTAAAAACCACTAATATGCGGCGTTTAATAGAAGTTTTTTTTAAACAAAAAACCCATAACTTTCGTTAAGGGTTTCCTAGCGCGGAGAGTAAGGGATTCGAACCCCTGGAGGTGTAACCCTCAACAGTTTTCAAGACTGCCGCATTCGACCACTCTGCCAACTCTCCAGTCGGCTGCAAATATAAAAGGCTTTTTAGTTCTAGCAAATACTTTTAGTATTTATTTTTAAAAAATAATAATATTGCTTTTTAAGCATTAATTAAGAAAAACAGTTCGCTATCTACTTTAATATTTTATACTTTTGAAAAAACTTTTATTTATGGATATTATTGAGGCGCTTGAATGGCGCTACGCGACCAAAAAATTTGATTCTGAGACCATCATCCCAGAAGCCACTATAGAATTACTTAAACAGGCTTTTAACCTTACTGCAACTTCCTATGGCCTTCAGCCAGTTAAGTTGTTGTTGATTCGTCATAAAACAACTCTAAACGATTTGGTGCCCTTATCCATGAATCAACCTCAGGTTGGGCAAGCCTCTCATTTATGTGTGTTTTGTGTCGATATGAGTATTGATGAAGCATACATTCGAGATTATTTTGAGCGGATCAAATCCATCCGACAAACTCCGGATGCAGTTTTGAGTTCCTTCAGAGACAGCATCATTAGTAGTTTTGATAAAAAATCGGAAGAAGATTTGTTTAACTGGGGCATCAAACAAGCGTATTTGGCTCTTGGCAATATGCTCACTGTCTGTGCGACTCAAGGCATAGATGCCTGTCCAATGGAAGGTTTTGATCCACAACAATACGATCGCTTTTTTAATTTAAAAGAAAAAGGCTTAAGATCTGCATTGATCATGCCTATCGGATACCGTGCCGAAGATGACATGTTTAGAACGATGAAAAAAGTGAGAAAACCCCTCAACGAATCAATTATAGAATTTAAATAATTTATAAATGCCTGGATTTGAATTATTTGGTGATGCCGAACGAAAAGAAGTACATGATGTACTTGATAGTGGTGTTTTAATGCGTTATGGTTTTGACGGCATGCGTCAGGGTCATTGGAAAGCAAAGGAAATGGAACACGCCATCCAATCTCGATTTGAGGTGAACCATGCTCAACTTCTTTCAAGTGGAACCGCTGCAGTGAGTTTAGCACTTGCATCGGCTGGCATTGGAGCGGGAGATGAAGTCATCATGCCATGTTTTACATTTGTGGCTAGTTTTGAAGCCATTATCATGTTGGGAGCCACACCAATTATTGTGGATATTGATGACACCCTGACTTTAGACATCGATGCAGTAAAAGCCGCTGTGACGCCAAAAACCAAAGCGATCATGCCAGTGCATATGTGTGGGAGTATGGCCAATTTAAACGCGCTTCGTACCATTTGTGATTCCAACAATTTAATACTAATCGAGGATGCCTGTCAAGCAATAGGAGGGATGTACGATGGAAAAGCACTGGGAACCATTGGCGATTTAGGCTGTTTTTCGTTTGACTTTGTAAAAACCGTCACTTGTGGAGAAGGCGGCGTTGTGATCACTAACAATCAAAAGTATTATACAAATGCCGACCATTATTCCGATCATGGTCACGATCATGAGGGATCAGACAGAGGTGCTGAAACGCATCCGTTTTTAGGCTATAACTTCCGAATTTCGGAGTTAAATGCAGCGGTGGGTTTAGCACAATTTCGTCGCTTAGATGATTTTATTGCAATTCAAAAAAAGCATTATACAATTATTAGAAATGAATTATCTAACATAGCAGGACTTACTTTTAGAACCGTTCCAGAAGGTGGCGAAGAAAGTTATGCGTTTTTAAATTTCTTTTTAGAAGATTTGGACACGGCCCGAAAGGTGAGTCATTCGTTTAAAGACAATGGGATCGATGTTTGTTTTCATTATTTTGATAACAATTGGCATTACATTCGTAAATGGGACCATCTAACAACTCAAAAATCGTTGTTTCCTTTAAGCAAAGAATTGAAAGAAGGCTTGTCGTATTTGAAAGATAAAACGTTTGAAAAGTCAGATCATTTTATTGGTCGAAATATTTCGTGCTTGATCAAATTATCTTGGACCGAAGCAGAGGTAATCCAAAGAGCCAAAACCATGGCTACACTTATTCGAGAATCGATTGCTTAGTAGTTGATGTATTCCACAATTTCTAAACCATAGCCGATCATTCCAACGCGTTTTTTTTGTTCGCTGTTTGAAATCAATCCTAGTTTGTGAATATTCAGATCGTGAAGGATTTGCGCCCCAATTCCAAAATCTTTAGAATCCATACCAATACTTGGTGCTTTGGTTACTATTCCTGCTTTTTGGGTGTTTTTTACAATATCCAAGCGTTTTAAAAGATTTGCCGGTTGAATACTCTGATTGATAAATATAATAGCGCCTTTTCTGTGTTTGTTAATAAGCTTAAACATACCGTCGAGTTGGTGGTCCGCATTATTAGTCAACGTTCCTAAAATATCATTATTGACAAGGGTTGAGTTGATTCGCGTTGGAACCGTTTCATCGGTACTCCAAGTGCCTTTAGTTAATGCAATATGAACCGCATCATTTGTGGTTTGTTGATAAGCTCTTAATCTGAAATCGCCAAAGCGAGTTTCAATTTGGAAATCTTGTTTTTTCTTGATTAAAGAATCGTGTTCCATTCGGTATGCCACCAAATCTTCAATCGAAATTATTTTTAAATCAAATTTATCTGCGACCACTCTCAATTCGGGTAAACGCGCCATGGAGCCATCATCATTTAAGATCTCAACTAAAATTCCAGCCGGTTGAAACCCAGCCAAACGAGCTAAATCGACCGCTGCTTCTGTATGTCCGGTACGTCTAAGTACGCCGCCATTTTTTGCTTTTAAAGGAAAAATATGACCTGGACGTCCTAAATCGTGGGGTTTGGTGGCAGAATCGACCAAGGCTTTGATTGTTTTTGAGCGATCTGAGGTCGAAATACCTGTTGTACATCCATTTCCAATCAAATCCACTGAAACGGTAAACTGTGTGTTGTGTAACACCGTATTATTTTGAACCATCATATTAAGTCCGAGTTCATCACATCGAGTTTCTGTGAGTGGAGCACAGATCAAGCCACGGCCGTGTAAAGCCATGAAGTTGATCATTTCTGGAGTTACTTTTTCTGCAGCTGCAATAAAATCACCTTCATTTTCTCTATTTTCATCATCAACCACCACAACTACTTTTCCGAGTCGAATGTCATTTATAGCATCTTCAATACTATTTAATTTCGTTTTTCCTTGTGTAGGTTGTTCTGTAATTGACATACTTATTTTTTTTGTAAAGATATTATAAGTAATCTATTCCTTAACTAATTTTAGATAAATCTTCCGTCATTTTTTTGCTAAAATAGATTCGATATAGAACAAATAGAGGGAGTCCTAATAGTATTAAAACAACCGAATTGGTCAAGAAATTTTTCTTTAAAAGGGTATAGAAATTAGATTGATTCAGCACTGTTTTTTTGAACAACATCATAAAGAGGATCAAAGCGAGGATTGCGACCACAATCATAATGGATCCCAAAGTAGGAAATTCGTTGTTATTAAAGAAGGAACCTCCCAATCCAAAGACCACCGCTACAAAATAGAGATAGACTGCTAGTTTAGAGTTTTCTTTGAAATCTATCAAATGACGGATGCCCGTTTCATATTTTTCATTTAAAAGTTGACCACCCATTCTAAGTTCCAGTTCACTAATGCCTCTGTTTTTTAGATGCTCTAAGGCCACAGATTTGTAGTTGTAAGAAAGCCCGAATTGTCGATAATTTTTAACAATATCGATGAGTTGCTCGTTGCTAGAGTGTTCTAATTCATCACTGTTTTCTGAGGATGACATCGACGACGTCAAAACTTCTGTATTGGAGTTGACCCTGTTTTTAAGAGGAATCAAGATACTATCAAAATCAATCATAGCCCGATCCTTTGTGGCTCTATTTGTGAGATAAATACTAAAAGGAAGTACAATTAAAGTGGATAACCAGGTTGCAAAAACGGGGTTTAAACTACTGTCTTCTGCACTATTTTTAGCAAATAATCCGATAAAATGATAGGATAAAAATATGAGGATCGCAATGATGAGCGGCAATCCAATTCCCCCTTTTCGAATTAAAGTTCCCAACGGTGCTCCTACAAAAAACAGGATGATACATGAGAGACCTAAAACAAATTTATCATGCATTGAAATAATATGTTTATTTATATTAACTTCTGAAAGTAAGAGCGATTTTGATTTAATTTTTAAATCATCTTTGGCCGATTTAACAGAGTTCAGAGCTAAGTCGAGTAATTGGATGGCCTTTTTTTCTGAAAACAACTCCAGTATAACAAACTCATTTTGAATTGAATCAACCTCTTTTACGTTGTAAGCGACATTTAAATTTTGAGTATTAGAACGGTCCAGCATCTTTTTAGAAAACCCTTCTAGGACTTTATTTTTTGTTATATTAAGAGAGTCAATCGTAGTGCGCAGGTCTTGCACGCCCAGCATAGTGTAGCGTTTAGCGGACTGTTTGTCTTCATAGTTGATGTCATTAAACTGAGACACATCTATATTGATAATATATTTTTCAAAGGTACTTTTGGCTTGTGGTTTGTTTTTGGTTCGTTTGATGTAATTTTTGGGTTGTAGGTCATCATAATAATTCCCTTCAATCAATACCAGCTGAAGGATATCTGAGTTCTCATTACTAATAAATTGTCCAGTGTTCGATTTGATAACTGTATTGTTGACATTAGAATTCCCTTTTTTCTGGTGAATAATCACATCTCTTAAAAAGGAGCCGTTTTCTCCACTTTTTTCGGCAACTTTAATATTGATATCTGCGAGTTGATTAAATTGTCCCTCGGCGATCACCATTGCAGGTTTGACCTTCGCTATATTTTTTCGAAGATTATAAAAGCTATATTCTGCGGCAGGGATGACATTATTGGCAAAGAAAAAACTAATTACTGCAAGCAGTACAATAAACACACTGAGACTCTTCATGGCTCTTTGCAAAGAGATTCCGGTAGATTTCATGGCCGCAAACTCATAGTTTTCGGAAAACCCACCAAACACCATAATGGAGGCCAATAAAATGGTAAGCGGTAGTACGAGCGCTACAATTCTGGGAGATACATAAAGTAAAAATTTCAGGATGACTTCAATTTCTAATTCCTTTCCAGCGAGTTCTGAAATATACACCCATACCGATTGTAACAAAAAAATCATCATTAGGATCAAAAAGACACTAAAAAATGTTTTTAAAAAGGTCGTGAGTATGTAGCGGTCTAAGAGTTTCAATATAAATTCCTAATCTAAGTTATTGATGTAAAAATCACTATAATTTGATGCATCAAAGGTAAATAAGGTTTCGGACAAAGGCTGATTTGTTTTAAAAGAATTTACGGTTAAAATGGTTTTAGTGCTGTTGGCACCAATTTCTATAAGTCGATACACATGTTTAGTATTAATATCAACCCCTAATAACACATATTTAATTTCGGTTGTGCTATCTATTGGGTCCAAACGAACGTATTGAATTTTTCGACCTTGTATATTTTGAATGATATCCATTTTATAATTATAACCATTTTCATAAAAGGTCAGCATTTTACTCGGGGTAATTGTGTTTTCATCTGAAGTATTGAAACTTGATATGGTGACTTCTTCATCTTCTGGACTGATGGTATAAAGTGATTCTCCATCAAATATGCGCGTTAACCCTAAGATGTTTAGAAAATATTTTTCATTGGATAATGTAATATTACCACGAGTTTCTTGGTTTATATTTTCTTCAGAATTCTCTAAGACATATTTGAATTCAAGAACCATATTGTCATAGCTTTTAACTTTGGCACTCACTGCTTCCAAAAGCGTTTGGGCTTCTGGTTCGCGATTTTGAGCCAGACCGATAGTCCAACTAAACACACATAGAATAGATACTAATAGTTTCATAGTTTTTTAACTGCTTTGTTCTTGATCTAAAAACTGATTCAAGGCAATAATGTCTGGAATCAATACTTGTCGAGCTTTGCTGCCTTCAAAATTTCCGACAATGCCAGCGGCTTCTAATTGATCGATTAACCGTCCCGCACGATTATAACCCAATTTTAATTTTCGTTGTAATAGAGATGCAGACCCTTGCTGTGCATTGACAATTACTTCCGCTGCTTCCCTAAATAATAGATCTCTTTCGTTGATATCATTATCAAGACTTGTGCCAGAATCTTCACTAATATATTCAGGTAAAATATAAGCCTCTGGATACGCTTTTTGAGAGCCAATATATTCGGTGAGTTTTTCCACTTCTGGGGTGTCCACAAACGCACACTGAATACGAACCATGTCATTTCCTTGCGTATATAACAAATCTCCACGACCAATCAATTGATCAGCACCCGAACTGTCTAAGATAGTTCGAGAATCTATTTTAGAAGTCACACGAAACGCAATACGCGCCGGGAAATTTGCTTTGATGATACCTGTAATTACATTTACTGAGGGACGTTGGGTTGCAATAATAAGGTGAATACCAATGGCTCTTGCCAACTGTGCTAATCGTGCAATGGGTGTTTCAACTTCCTTACCAGCCGTCATAATTAAATCTGCAAATTCATCGACAACCAACACGATATAAGGTAAGTATTTATGTCCGTCATTCGGGTTTAATTTACGGGCCTTAAACTTATCGTTATATTCTTTAATATTTCTACAAAATGCATTTTTGAGCATTTCATATCGATTGTCCATCTCAATACATAATGAATTCAGAGTATTGATTACTTTTTTATTATCGGTAATAATGGCTTCTTCGCAGTCTGGGAGTTTTGCGAGGTAATGGCGTTCAATTTTATTAAACAAGGTCAGCTCCACTTTTTTAGGATCTACCAATACAAATTTCACTTCTGCAGGATGTTTTTTATAGAGTAATGAGGTGAGAACGGCATTTAATCCTACAGATTTTCCTTGACCTGTTGCTCCTGCCATTAAAAGGTGTGGCATTTTAGCCAAATCGACGACAAAGGTTTCATTGCTGATATTTTTACCTAAGGCTATCGGAAGTTCCATTTCAGATTGTTGAAACTTCTGAGATGCAATCACAGAATGCATTGACACAATGGTTGAATTTTTATTTGGCACTTCGATTCCGATAGTGCCACGTCCAGGAATTGGAGCAATGATTCGAATGCCTAAAGCCGACAGCGACAATGCAATATCGTCTTCTAAGTTTTTAATTTTCGAAATCCGTACGCCCGCTTCTGGAATAATTTCATAGAGTGTAACCGTGGGTCCAATGGTGGCTTTGATACTGTCAATACCGATTTTATAGTTGTTGAGTGTTTCTACAATTTTATTTTTATTTTCTTCGAGTTCCTCTTGGTTAATGGTAATCCCTTCTGTGTCATATTTTTTAAGAAGGTCTAAAGAGGGAAATTTAAATTTAGAGAGTTCTAATGTTGGATCGACTTCTCCAAAATTTTCCACTAATTTGGCCGCCAGATTATCCGTTTCAGAAGGTTCTTCTTCTAAAACTCTAATTTCCATTTCAAGGTTATCTTCAATAGATTCTGCAACCCTCTCGGTGTTCTCAGTTTCAGGAATTTCGACTTCCATATCGACATCTAAACTAGAGTGCTTAGAAATGGTTGGTTCTAAGTTTTCAAGGGGCATTTCGAAAGACGATTTATTAGACTCGGTATTATCATTATAAATAGAATCTGAATCCGATAATTCTGATTGAAGTTCTTTTTTGGTTTTCGCAAACAAGGCTCCGATTTGTTGTGGAGTGACTTTAAATCGGATGGCTATATACGAAATCATCAAAAACACCAATACCAGAGCGGTTCCAATTTTCCCGATATAATCTTGAGAAAAAAGATTGAGTTCGTAACCAATAATACCACCTAAACTCGGGAAGTTCTCAAAGGCAAATCCAAACAAAACAGCAGACCAAATAATAATTAAGGTGCCCCAAAACCAATTTCGAAATAAGCGTTTGCGAGAAGAATTAGACACCACAGTAATTCCGGAAAGAAAAATTAAACCCGAGACTAAAAAGGATGCGATCCCAAAGCCTTTATAAATGAGTAAATGACTCACCCAAGCCCCAACTTTACTTAACCAGTTGTTGGCGGTTGCATCGCGACTTGTAAAATCGACTAAAACACTTTGGTCGCTCTGTCCAGTAAACAGATAGGAGAGAAGTGCTATAAATAAGAGAATCCCAAGAATAATTAAAAAACTACCCAGTACCAATCGTTGTGAATTGTTGAGGGCGAATTGAGAAATCGAAAATCGTTTTTTTGGTGTTGTTTTTTTGGACGTTTTGGCCATTGCTGTATCGACGGTTTTAACAAAAATACAAATTACTTGCGTTTATTCTATAACACTAGGTATTTTGTTTTAAATTTAATCGTATTTGGTTGATTTTTTAAGATTTTAAGGGGTATTCTTACGAAGGTTTTAGAAATTATATTGATTTTGTTTTTACAATATGATATTCAAGTTGTAACACTTTTTCATTTCTGTATGCCTTGAAAATTCAATTTAGAGAGAGGCTTGAAATAAAATTTATTTAATATTCATGAATTTTTCATCTTTTAGCATCATTTTTGCAGTCGAATTATAAATCTTAAATTATATTCAATTGAAAAAGCTATTTAAAATCCTAGCTATTTTGGAACTGAAGTCAATAGTTTAATTGCTAAAATTAATACTGATGAAGCCAACAAACTGACCGTTCCTGTGACTGCTTCTATTGGAGGGCGTTTTACAAGCCCTACCGTATTCACCGATTTAACCAGTGCGGTTACCAATCTAACATAACAACTGGTCGAAATTCAAAAACAAAAATTGATTAATCAAGGGACAAACAAAATCAAAGATGAGATTGGAGGTCTTTTAGGCGGTGACTCCCAGACCAACAATGCCGTTAAAGACGTATTGGGCGGCTTGCTAGGAGGGAAGACCTCAAAAAAAGACTCAACGGCTACCGAACCTAACAACCTTGTTAAAGACGTTCTCGGAGGGTTGCTTGGTGGGAAGAAAAAGAAAAAAGAATAGTTATAATCTATTTTTTCCAGGTATTCCCACGAATATTTAAGGCCGCTTTTAGTACATCTTTTTGACTGATTTGCCCGATTAGTTTACCGTTTTCTACGACTGGGAATCGTCTTCTTTTAGAGTTGATGAATTTGGTGGCTGCATCAAAAATATTCATGTCTTTATCGATGGTATCAACATCGGTAATCATTTTTTTTGCTACTGTATTGTCGCTGTCAGAAGGCATATTGTAATATTTACTTTCCGAAATATGCTTGATACAATCAGTTTCAGAAATAATACCAATCAATTCATTTTTTTCATTGACAACTGGACCACCAGAGATTTTATGGGCGATTAACAGATGAATGACGTCGTCTAAAGAATCGTCAGGTTTAAAGGTGATTAATTTTTTAGTCATATAATCGGACACTAAAAATTGTACATTGTCTTTCCCTTGAGACGCATCCCTTTTTCCTTGAAAATTTTTAAATCCCATAATTAATTGTTTTAGTTAGACTTAAAGTTACTCCTTTTTAGATATTTAAAATCATTAATTTGTTTTTAATTTATTTATTGTGATCGATTTAAATAATAAGTGATGATCCCAAGCATGAAATACTTTTTATTAGATACAAAAAATTGGCTATGAAAACGAGTGTTGTGGCATCGCTTCGGTATAAATGTATAAAAAAAAAGGATACGTTTTTTAAATAATTGTATTTTTGTATTTCTATGGATTCAATCACTCAAATTGTACTAGGTGCCGCTTGTGGCGAAGCTGTTCTCGGAAAAAAAATAGGTAATCGGGCCTTGTTGTTTGGGGCGATTGGTGGCACTATTCCAGATTTGGATGTGTTTGTTGGAAAACTACTTTTCAATACTGAAATTGATGCGATGGCTTTTCATCGCGGGTTTATGCATTCATTTCTGTTTGCTATTTTGGCGGCCGTTGGATTTGGAATGCTAGTGTTTTGGATTTATAACCGTGGAAAACGTTTTGGCATGACCACAAAAAAGGAGTGGATGTGGTTGTTTTTTGCATCGATTTTCACACATCCGATTTTAGATTCATTTACAGCCTACGGCACCCAATTGTTTGCGCCCTTTTCTAACTATCGAGTCGCATTTAATAACATATCGGTTGCCGACCCTACCTATACGCTCCCGTTTTTGATTGCTTTAATTGTGGTGATGTGTTTCAATCGAACCACAACGAAGCGTCGTTTGTTTTTACAGATAGGATTTGGGGTAAGTTCACTATACATGCTGTTAACCTTAGTGAATAAATACCATGTAAATGGGGTGTATAAACAGTCTTTGGCAGACCATCAAATTGAGTATATACGGTTTCAAACCCAACCCACGATTTTAAACAATATTTTATGGTACGGAACAGCCGAAACTGTCGATGCGTATTATGTGGGGTTTTATTCGATTTTAGATGCCGAGGCGTCCGTGAGTAAATGGCATAAACTCCCTAAAAACCATGAATTTATTGAAGGGATGCCAAAAGATTTAGAAACGCTGGCTTGGTTCAGTAGTGGATATTATAACTTGAACAAAACGGCCGATCCAGACACGTTTTTATTTAAAGATCTACGCTATCCACTGATGGACGAAAGCGATCCAAATTCATCAATTTTCAAATTTACAATAACTAAAAAAGGCGACCGTTGGGAAGCGTCACCGTTTTATGCATCCGATGTTTCCTCGGATGCAATAGATTCTTTTTGGACCCGTATAAAAGGGATTTAAGGCATAACTCCAACTGTTTTCATGCAGCCTTTCATCTTTTGATACGTTCGTTCGATATCGTTGTCTAACCCAATAGAAAACCGAATCAGGCCTTCACTTAGTCCCATTTCTTTTTGTTCGTCTTCTGGAATTTCCGATGATGTTGAACTTCCTGGCGCACTAAACAAGGTTTTGTAAAACCCTAAACTAACGGCCAAATACCCTAAATTTTCTTTTTGCATGAGTTCCATCAATGCATTGGCTTTTTCCAGACTGCCAGCATCAATGGTCATCATGCCTCCAAATCCGTATTCAGGATTCATCATGTGTTTGAACTTTTCATGAGACGGGTGCGATTGTAATCCTGGGTACACGGTTGTGATGCCATCACTTTCAAACTTTTCAGACAAATAAAGCGCATTGGTACTGTGTTGTTTGATTCTTATATGGAGGGTTCTTAGGTTTTTTAAGATGGATGATGCCGGACGGCTGTCCATTGTAGATCCAAATAACATGGCTGCACCATCAATCACACTCCTTAAATTGTTAATCAATTCTTGTGTTCCACAAACAACGCCGCCAATGGTATCACTAGTTCCATTGATGAATTTTGTTAAACTGTGAATTACAATATCAGCACCCAATTCTTTAGGCGAAATGGATAGTGGCGAAAACGTATTATCCACCACCAATTGTAAGTTGTGTTGTTTCGCAAGTGCGGCCAACTCTTTAATATCTGCCACTTCTAGAAGGGGATTACTGACAGATTCACAGTACAATACTTTTGTGTGTGGAGTAATGGCTGCTTCAACCTTTTCCAGTTTTGTAATATCAACAAAGCTTGTTTGAATGTTGAGTTTGGGTGCAAAGTTTTTAAGAAAAGCATAGGTGCCTCCATAGATTGTACGACTCGAAACCACATGATCGCCCGCGCCACAGAGTTGCATCAGTACCGCCGTAATGGCGCCCATTCCTGACCCAAAAACATTGGCAGTTTCGGTAGCTTCCATCGCGGCCAGGGCTTCGCCTAAGTATAAATTTGATGGTGTTGTATGTCGAGCATATAAATGACAGCCGTCTGTATTGCCTTCAAAAGTATCAGACATGGTTTTGGCTGAGACAAAAGTAAAGGTTGTTGCATCAGAAATGGAAGGGTTGACGCCTCCAAATTCTCCAAAATATTGTAAGTCTTGTATGTTGTTTGCGGGTTTAAAAGCCATGATTAGTTAGATTTAATAGAGCATCAAAGTTGATTAAATTTAGAATTATAAACAATAACTTTATGTAATCACCATAAATAAATCTATATATTTACTTATATATAGATGAAAAATTTATATTTTTGAATTAATATTTATAGAATCAGAAATTTAATCAAAATGAAATTAGACGCGATCGATACGAAACTGCTAAATTTCCTTCAGGAAGATGCAAAACAAACCAATAAAGAGCTTTCTGCTAAATTAGATATGTCGGTAACGGCTGTATATGAACGTATTAAAAAGCTCGAAAAAGCGGGAATTATTGATAAATACGTGGCGCTAGTTAACAAACAAAGCGTTGGAAAAGCGTTTGTGGCGTTTTGCCATATAAAATTGGTAAAACATTCTCAAGAATTGGTAAATCAATTTGAAAAAGAAGTGGCCACAATCAATGAAGTTTTAGAAGCTTATCACCTGAGTGGCGATTACGACTACTTGCTTAAAGTTCATGTAGAAGATATGGCATCATTTAGAAAATTCATGGTCAGTAAACTTACAAATATTGATCATATCGGTAGCAGTAACAGTATGTTTGTGATTTCTGAAGTAAAACATACCACAGCTGTTAATATTTAGTCATTAAATTATTCTCCCATTGATTATATGTTTGTACTTTTGTATAAATTAAAAACCAAATTATTATGAAATCATATGATGTTGCTATCATAGGATCAGGGCCTGGCGGTTATGTCGCTGCCATCCGTTGTGCTCAATTAGGATTGAAAACCGCAATTATTGAAAAATATGCCACTCTAGGAGGTACGTGTTTAAATGTTGGATGTATCCCAAGTAAAGCCTTACTCGATTCATCGCACCACTACGAAGATGCGGTAAAGCATTTTGAAACTCACGGTATTGAAATTCCTGGAGACATCAAAATTAACCTTGAAAAAATGATTGGTCGAAAACAAGCCGTTGTCGATCAAACCACCGGTGGAATTGATTTTTTAATGACCAAAAATAAAATCGATGTTTATCATGGGATGGGCGCTTTTAAAGACGCTACTCACATTACCATTAGTGGCGATTCTAAAGAAGAAATTGAAGCAAAACACAGCATCATTGCAACCG
>Ga0115559_1001617_pt1 | contig 14830 bp, 16 predicted proteins | sample COGITO_mtgs_1105_3_FD_87281 | JGI IMG/M metagenome (GOLD analysis project Ga0115559, IMG submission 87281) | Pelagic marine microbial communities from North Sea - COGITO_mtgs_110506 | ecosystem: Environmental > Aquatic > Marine > Epipelagic | place: Germany:Helgoland, sampling site Kabeltonne... | reverse complement strand
TGTCCTTTGCCAGTGGAATATACGATACAATAAAGAATAGACCATTTGGTTCCGCATCTTTCTACAACGTTAAGTTATCTACCATTTGTAACTTTAAACCTTGCCTGTTATCAATTAGATACCGAACCTTATGATGAAATAGGATGCTTACATATGGCTGATGTCCAACAGTTCCTAAGAGAATGCAAAGTTTTGTACCGTCCATTCATGAAATTTGCGATGACCTGTTCCTTGAAGGAATTCTTGATGACATTTCAAAGCCCATTTTTGGTGGGTCAGGATTTGTATCAAGGTGAGTTGATGGAGAAAACCATCCAAGGATACAATCCAACATTTCGATTTGAAGGAAATGAGAACGACGAAAAACAATTCTCGAGCACCCTAAACAAGCACATATTCTATTTTCACTCTACAGCAGATACGAAGAAAGAAGTTCGATTTCTCGCTGGACGAACAGCGACCAATGATTTGGTTGTCGTGGACTATACAATTTCCAAACAACACGCTGCATTCATCAAACGGCAAAACCGATTTTTGATTGTCGACCAACAGTCGACGAATGGCACTACACTCAACATGAACAAACTCGAACCGCTTACCGAGTATCCCCTCAGAGACCATGATCTAATAGCCTTTGGGCGATTGGGATTTGTCATCATGAAACCGATTAAGCTATTTTTGATCAGTCGAAACCACGAAAATTTGGGCCATACGATTCAAGCAGAGTTCGTCGATATTCTAAAGTATGTCAAACGACACAGGCTGGATAAAATTGCATCCAACATCGGTATCGTCAGTACAGACCTTTCCAAAAAAGACCTCGTTCAGAAACTGCTCAAAAAAATCTCAGCCGAACAGATGTTGGAAATGCTCTTCTAAGACATGTCTCATCACCAAATCACCATTCCTGTTGACGTGTACTGGCTTACACTCCCATTAGGGTAACCATCACTCGACGCTCATGAGGAGCCTCTCTATGCTCGAATAGAAACAAGCCTTGCCATGTTCCGAGTGCCAACTCACCATCGACAATTGGGACCGTCTCAGAACAGCCTGTCAATACCATTCGAATATGAGATGGCATATCATCAGGTCCTTCATATGTATGAATGAAGTACGGTTCGTTTTCTGGCACCAAACGATTGAAATACTCGTGCAAGTCGATTCGAGCATCTGGGTCGGCATTCTCCATAATCACCAATGAACAACTGGTGTGCTGAACAAAAAGTGTCGCAACGCCTTGTGAAATGCTTGATGCACGGAGTATAGAGCGTATCTTCTCGTCAATCGGATACGTACCTTTCCCATTGGTGGAAAGTGTGATGATGTGATGTTGAACATGCATAGTCTATTGTAACTAGATTGTGAATGAAGACGACCAACAACGAGAGCCGATTTCAAATACCGTTGAGGTTCTGCCTGTTTACTACACTGAAAGAATATGACTAAGAAGAAGACCTCTATCTTGGTCAGACAGGGATACATTCTGACCAGATTTACTCAGCATGGCAACTTCTACACGGTCATCAAAGATCCGTAGAGAACCCCCTGTACAGACAATCTTTTCGACCACCGCACGAAGACTGTGACTCGATAAAAACAATTGGGCCGACTCTGGTGTTTCACTACGCAAAGATGCTTGGTCATCAAAGTCAGCAGCTCCACTTTGTACATTGGAAGCAAACATAGAATGTAAAAATTCAAACGACACTTTGTGTGTTTTGCCTTCAAAACCAGCAGCTCCACTTTTCCTTCTGAGTCCATGTGTTTTTCAAGATCTCTCAATGCCGATGGACCAAAAGCCATAATCTGGAGGTTCAATCCTGTCGATGCAGACAAGAGCCAGTGTTCTTCATTCTCGATAGTCTTCTCTACATCCGTTGTGTTGCCTTTTGTTTTGTACTCAACTTCAACACCATACTGTTGAAAATTCGCCAACGGATCATTCAAGTCAAACGATTCCAACACACCCTGTTCCCATCTTTGTATATTTTTGTCCATAATATCCATAGTTTCCTTTCAGTCGTACCAGCATTAATCTATGTCATATTAATCTATGTCACATTTATCTATGTCACATCAATATACAGCACCTTACACCACATACGTTGCAAAAAACAAGGCTCTTTAGATTCCTAGAACCCTCTATCAGGTCAAGGAGGACAAATGAGACTTGTACAATCAACCCTCTCAACAGTTTCAACAGGTCTTCAAAACGCGTTGCGACTGGTGTTCAACGCCTATCGCCTGATCAAAAGCAAGATTCAACAGTTCTGCTCCCCTGCATATCCGTAGAGTCGGGCGAGAAAAGTACGAATTCGCATCGAAGGCCCATACATTGTTGTTCTGAATCGCCGACAAACCTTGAAGAACAGGATCGTCATACAATTGCTGAGCAAAACGGACATTCTGTTCGAGATTAAAACCACAACACACAACCCCAATTCCTTCGACATCACATTCTGCAATCTCAAGTGCCGACAATACCCTAGAATTCTCCTTGCTTGTGCCAATCGCTGAACGAAATCCTCCTGCTTCAATCTGCTCTGGAACCCAATGACCAGCAGAGAAATATGGGTCTATCCATTCCAACAACAGAATCGAACGGTTTCCTTGTGGTGCGATGGAATCCCACTGACGTTTTGCCTCTGCAATATGCGCTTCGGCCAAGACCTCTTTGTTTGTGGCTTTTGCCAATGTTCGGATGTCGGAACAAATCCCATCAAAGGACATTCCCGTCAATGAAATCACCTGAGTCGTGTTGGGCAAATGACATAGATTTCCACGCAGAACGGCAGAAACCGTATCTTCACTGACTGCACAAACAGAACACAAGCCTTGTGTAACAATTAGGTCTGGTTGCAACTCATTCAGTTGCCTTTCATCAACCGAATATAATGAGCGCCCTTCTCGGACAGCACTGCGTACAAATTGATCGATTTCTAATTGACTGAGATTGGGTGGAATGATGCTGCTCGTAATTCTAGACAAACCGTCCAGATCTACTGGGAAATCACATTCATGACTGATGGCTATCAAATCATCTTGCAAACCAATGGCGGCACACAACTCTGTAGCACTGGGTAAAAGCGAGGCTATCTTGGACATACACAACTCCTGATATTTGGATATAACATCAAGATCTAACTTGTAAAATCCAGTACAATTATAAAATCACTTCGACTGTCCATTGCTTTGACATACTTTGCTCTACTTTCAATCGAATCATCCTATGGAGATTTTTACTACAGTATTATACAGACTCAATCGACGAAGACTCCCAATACCATCTCATCTGTTCTCAAGATAAAAAATAACTTCCAGTTATACTAAAATCACAGACCATTGTATGTACAAGATCCAAAAACATCCCCCTGTCTCTCGTTCTCTATCATTCAAGACAACTACTCCTAACGGAAACCAACATGATAAAAACAGTACTCAGCATCTTCCTAAGCATGCTTATGCTCCTGCTCAATGGCTGTACAGAACCCGCAGAACGAATTGGTACAACGCTCAATGGGTTAGCGTCACTCAAATAGACTGGTCTAAAGCAACTCAATTATCTTGCTGCAACGCCAGGCGAACCAACTCGGGTATTTCAACAGAGCGACTTGTCTGATAGTTGTACACGACAATTACAGTGGTTGCTTCTGCCAAACATTTCTCTTCGCCAGCAAACCCTATCGCGTACTCCAACGTAAAACTCTTGGTACCAATTCGCGTTACACGAACTCCACACCACAACTCTGCTGGATGGTGTATTGGGTGATGGTAATTCGCATTTATATTGGCCAATATCGGACCCACATTTGGTATATTCATCAACCCAATCTGTTCAAACAATTCAATGCGTACGGTTTCCATCCAAACCAAATACCGGGTGTGGTTGATGTGCCCGAGCGCATCCATTTCTCCCCAGTGTGTTGAAAAATGCTTTTTAATAAAATGATTTTTGATACAATATTCTGTCATACAATAGACTCACTTGTTTGTGCTTATAGCCCACTCACTATATTCAACTGTGGGAGTTCATATACACTCTTTACGCCTCAAAGATGTTTTCGATCCAATCTCTAAGAGGACTCGCATCGATGCCAAAATGTTCGAATCCAGTACACACCACCTCTTCAAGTGTCGTCTTGAATTGGCCAACACGATCTTTCTCAGACATTACACCGTATGGATAGGTATTCTCCTCAATCGGATTGACCATAGGAAGAAAGAACCCTTCATTTAAAGAGTACTCAACCATTTCCACAAGATGCTTCGAGACAACACTGCAGTCTCTGGCTTTACATTCCTCAGCCAAATAAGACCAACCAATCTGTGCATGTTGGACTTCATCTTTCAAAATTTGATGAATGAGTTTTCCAGCTTCTGTACCATCGGCATTCGAATAGATACTGTTCAGTAAACTGGCATTTAAGGACTCCGTAATACAGCCCATCATCGTCACATCCAACAACAACTTGTCTCTCTCACCAAGGTTACCCCATCCCATCTGTACACCCCGTTTCCGACCTTGTGGCAGTGAAAACCCCGTTTCATGTCCAAATTTACGAGCCATCTTGGCGCACAAAAATGCATGGCGGTCTTCATCCTGTTCTGCCTTCTCAACACGACGCAGAATCACAGTAGGCACAGTGTATCCAGACACCTGTTGCATCCGTTCCGACAATTCTTTGAATCGTTGAGCAGCACCCAACTCTGCTTGGGCACGTTCTGCCCAAGTGCGTGCGACTTGCTCCAACATTACCCCAACCAGCAACCACAAAATGGAGTGTTACAAGCCTCTTCTTTGGATTCTTGTATTATTTTGAGGATGGCTTTGTCTTCTTTTTCATCCAAGCATTTTTTGTCCGCTGCCACAGCTTCGCCATCACTGTTGTATGTGTAGAATGTGAACTCCATCTGACAATGATTTTCTGGTGGGCTGAGCACAAGACGAGACCCAGCCTCTAAGTCCAACGGTGGAACTTCAACATCTTTTGTAGCAGATACTTCTAGTTCCTTAGAATCGGTTGGCTCTGTAGTCTTTTTTACTTCATTGGTTTCTTTGGCATCAGCCGTTGTGTCTTTTGGAGATTTATTCTCGGCTTTACGAACACAATCTTTGAATGGTTTTGCTGTAGAATCGGTTGGGGCTACCAACATTCCTCCACCCAATACCAATGCGCCAAACATCTTTGAGATTTTAGATTTTGTGTGCATAACAAACTCCCCTTCTTCACTTGTTGATAACGAATACAGTACAACCAAACAGACCTGAACTATGTTAACGTATTTCGATATCAATCTTCAAAAAATATCGATATACCCAACGAAGATGTCTCTTCTCTGCAAAGACAATCTATGTATTGTTGAATCGTACGGATTCTATATGAAGTAAAAGATTGATGAAAATGTGGTAGAAAAGTATTCAAAACGTGTTGCATACCGTTCATTTACAATGAATGCCATCCTCAACACCTTTGCTCAAAGTAGTTTTTTTGGGAACACTTTGATTTCTGACCCAACAGCAAAAGCCGTATGGAACGGTTTGCGATGAGATAAAAACTCCCATTTATCACCATACACAGATGCCCAATTCCAATCCAACTCAACATTTTTCACTGCATGCGTTTTCCAGATGGGATGCCAAACCTCATACTCCAGCAGTTTTCCTTGATGACTTTTTCCAAAGCCCCACGAATGTTCTTTAAAGAAATGGGCAAGTGTATCTTCTGCTGCTTCGAACTCGTCTTTTTCTACAGTCACCTTGATTTTGTTAATGCTATTGTTGCATTTCAACGTGTGTTCCAGTTCAAAATCAGAGAAACTATCCTTCCACTCCGAATCCATAACTGCTGAAACATAGGGCTCATTGTAGAGAAATCTTGCGATCCATGCAATTAGTTTTTTGGGTACATATTCTCGAATAAAGACAACCCCTCTTCTATCTGTATCTGGGTGTCGAACATAAAATCGAAGATTGATTTCCGGGAAGTTTTGATAACCAGGCCAAGGAATCCCGAGAACTTTTGTCTGTAAGAAATCAAAAGCAACCAGTGAAACAAAGGCACGTCCATCAATACAGTCTAATGCTGTACCTGGAGGGAGATGTGGAATCAACACTTCAGGATCCACATCATACGTTAATAGAAAAAGTTTCTCCCAACGTGCAGATAAAAACGACAGACGATTTGGTGGTTGGCTTCCCATAGTACAAACAGTATAGCGGAAACAGATCCTTTATTGAGCATTTGGTTCTATTTCTATATAAAGAAGTATCGCTAGCGTATAACGAACATCGACCTATGATGAGAGAATGCCTATCGAACGATGTCTTATCTATGGTAATCAAGATTTGATGCTCAATTATAGAACCAAATCGATGCGATAAATTGGTTCAAAGCCAAGACGAAAGAGTCAAGATTTAGCACATTCAAACATAGGTAAACTATAGAGATGGAGTCACCAACAATCTTTGAAGGTGTACGACCATTCAAGTCCTCAAAACACCCAAAACAAAGAAGCATGTGGCGTCGGTAACCAAGACTCTCCAGAGAGTTCTGCCCCATATACATCATCGCGTAAATGTTCATTGAACAATTCACCTGACACCGAAGATGGTTCACCAACATCTACACCCAACTCCAATCTTGCGCGCTCTCCCAAAGAAGCATGCAAACTGTACCCAGCCGATGCACTCAAAGCATCCTTTGTATTCAAACCAGAGGCGATCGAGCCTTTAAAACGATGAATGACTGCTCTTGAAGCAACGATATCGTAACTGAGTCCTATTTCCCCTTCTAAGGTTCCCGTTGCCAATCCCTCAATATCGTTGACCTCTACATCTTCTCGCTGACCAACATATCCCACACGAACAGAGGTATTGAGACGATCTTCAGCATACTGTAAACTGTGTGTGACTGTCGCACCACTGCGAAACTGTTGGAGGCTATAATCTGTAGATATATAGGGCGTCACAGACAAGGCCCACTCCCAATTGTCGACAATATTGAATTCCGAGGACACATTTGGGGTACCACTCAACCAATCCACTGCGCTAGAAGAGACTGCCAATCTATCGGTCAACCCAAAAGAGGAATCTCCCAACGGACGAATAAAGATGTCTCCTTGACGTGGTGCATGAGCCGTATTGGTAAGTTGTGCGGATTCAAAAGCACCAACACCAGCAATGGCGTGTTGGCCAAACAAAAGGGCAAATATCATACAATCCTCCAATGATTCTATTCTCTTAAACGCACAACTCAGTGCACATATTCACAAAATGGCAAAAAATATTAAAATACAATGTGGAATACAATGTGCAATACAATTTGAAAGACAATGTAGAAGTTCAAGTGTAACAAAATACCACCCATCTGAACCAATCAATTATAGATCAGTACACACTTATGTTGTGAATATTCTTCATAAACACGTTGTTACATGAATCTTATTCTGTCTAAATGATAAACGTATACTTAAGAGTGCGTTTGTTTGTTGAAATGAAACCACATGCTATCCAACATTGGTATCCATCAAATCAAATACGGTTTTTCGAAGTTGTTTTGAAATGGCTTGCACCTTAGCAGTGCGATGAATGTCAACGTGTGTCACCAACCACAATGGAACACACCAGTTTGATTGAGGGGGTATGACTTCATGAAGATCCGGATTTACGTTGGCCAAAAAAGTTGGCATGAATCCAATGCCAAGACCACCCATCACACCTTCCATTAAAACGCGTTGACTTTGACTGCGAAGTACGATCTGATGTTTGGAGACTCGAGATTCGAGCCACGTAAAGAAGGGGGTGCGTTTTGGATCTTCATGTGAGATAAACCAATGGTCTACAAAATCACTCTCAGACGTGGGGAGCCCATAGCGTTTGACATAGTCAGAATGAGCATAAAATGTAGAGTGCAAGTTGCACAATGGAAGTACCACGTTGTCTGGATGAGTGGGTTTAGAACCTGCTCGTATAGCGATGTGCGCCTCTCCATAAGACAAATTAAGTAATTTGCCGCTCGCAATATATCGTATAGTTGTGGCTGGATGGTCTACTCGAAAAGACTGCAATGCTTGAATTACCAATGGTGCTACAATCTCCACTGATGTCACAATAAGTTCTCCCGTAACTGTCAACTTACGCCCTTTGGCCCGACCTGCAAACTGGTTCAGTTGTTCTTCTGTTGTTTTGGCAACTCGAAGCAAGTCCAATCCCGTTTCGGTTGGTGTATACCCTTTGGCATGACGTTGAAAAATAGTGGTTCCCAACACACTCTCCAATAGATCAATGTGCCGAATTACAGTTGCTCTATGAATCCGCAAAGACTCTGATGCTGCACTCACAGTGCCCAAGCGCGCTACCGCATACGCCGTACGGAATTCGTTCCAGTGTTCCATGCATCCCTCCCCACATGTATAATTATTATACATCTTGTGTATTTTTGTACATTTTATAACAGGTGTAGATTTGAGTATACTGACATTCACACACCTATTGATACAACACTCACCTTTCTATCATACACAGATAAGGATCATTGATTATGAGCAATTCAAAACATCAAGTCGTTATTACTGGTGGTACAGGTGGCATTGGATACCAAAGTGCTCTTGGAATTGCAAAAACGGGGGCGTATGTTCTAATTACAGGCCGCAACCTCAAAAGAGGTGAACGAGCCAAAGAACAACTCATCATAGACAGCAACAATGAGAATATTGAACTGGTCATTGGAGATCTATCGTCCATTGAAGGAATCGATCTTCTTGCAGCCGCAATCCTTGAGACCGTTAAGCACGTTGATGTATTGATCAACAATGCAGGATATCTCGGAAATGACTATTCGAAGAGTGTCGATAACCTCGAAATGCACTTTGCCGTCAATGTACTGGGACCATACCGGTTAACGAATGCTTTGTTACCCGCACTGAAAAACACAGAAAAGGCAAGGGTTTTGAATATTACGGGTGGTGACAAACCATCTTCTATTGACCCGACCAATCTACAAGCTGAAAAGGGATTCAAGGGACTGATGACCTATACGCATTCCAAAAGCATTATGGAAGCCCTTTCTCTGCACATGTCAAAAGAACTTGCCGACAAAGGTATTACAGTAAACATTCTCTTTCCAGGACGTGCTTCTACTGTAATGACACGATCTCTTACAATGAATGGTTTACCTGGCATGATGAAACTTATGCTTCCATTTTTTAGACTCTTCTTTAAAGAAGATGGTGGAAAAAGTGCCGCACATGCTGCACGTTCAACAATCTGGGGCGCCACAACTCAAGAATTAGACGGTGTCACCGGTTTATACTTTGACACAAACATGAAAGAACAAAGTCTTCATACAACCGCGTACAATAACATGATTCAGAATGCCATCATCGAGTTAATCAACTCCATCACAACTTAGGCCCAAACAATACTGAACGGTCCTATTCTTAACTGGATCTATATAATTGTCTAAAACAGATCAATACAGTGAATCTGAATCACAATTATACGACCAACAGTGTAACTGATCTTTATTGCATTCCTTAGGATATATACATCTATGTATACAATAAATGAAACGAGATAAATGATGGTGTATACTATTGATCTAAGATGACTGTGTTGTAGAATGCAATTATCTGAACTTTGTGTATTAATATCCATTTATGAATTTAAACTTTCAGGAGGGTCCGGTGAACCAGCCAACCCCCCTTATCGAACATGACGAAATTCGAAGCAGAGCATTAATAGCCAATCTGTGGGTCATCCTTGCAACGATCGTCACATCTGCCACCCTCACATTGTCTTTTGCCCAAACCGGTCACATGGAATTGTTTTCAGGATTCCTCGTGTATTTCATCAGTAATTCTTTAGCGCTGTGGGCCGCCTACCAAAAGAAAAATCAACTTGCACTGATTGGCTATACGACTCAAGTATTTATAGTAACCACGTTCGCCATGGTTATACTCAATGATAGATCTGCTCACATGGTGCTTGCGATGACAAACTTTGTCTTATTGCATGCCGTTGTATTGGGACGTAAGGCAGCATTAACGGTCACAAGTGTCATGGTGGGACTCCTCCTACTCGCTACTGTTTTAGGAAGAACATTGGCACCCGTCATTACAAGCATGCTTAATGCCGGCACTTTTACCGTACATATTTCAGACACAACAGAACTCATCAGTCTCATGACAACGACCTTTTCTACAGGCTATCTGATCATCACAACAATTAGTCTACAAGATCAGTCTCGAGCTACGATTGTCGAGGCACACCAACAACTTACCAATGCCAAATCGGATCTCCAAAGTAGGCTTGATCAAGATCGTTTTCTATCAGAACTGGGGGCCAAAGTAGCATCTGTTACATCTATTGAAGCACTACATTCTGCTGCTCTCGAAACATTACACATAGGCCTTCCAGGACATACCTTTACCTTTGTCCCCATCTCCAAAGATATAGAGTCTGGTATTCCTTTTGGAAATGGGCCAAATACACTCCTACTTATTTCGAAACCGCCCCTGTTGAATGATGAGAAACGATTTGCAGTGAATGCTGCCAATCTCTTTGAAGGAGCCCATACTCGAATGATCGCAGATAAACGATTTAGAACCACTGAACGATTGGAAGGCGTTGGTCGATTGGCAGCCAGTGTGGCTCACGACTTTAACAATCTACTCATGCCGATATCAGCAACCTATGAACTGATCGAACACGATGACTCTCTACAACCGGATGTCAAAGAGTTAATTGGTCCAGCCATCGCAGCCACAAGACAAGCCAGTGCACTGGTAAAAAAGCTATTGGTTCATGCCTGTTCTTTGGAATTGAATGTAGAACCCATCGATCTTTCTGCGGTGATTCAATCCAGTGAGCCATTGCTGAGAACTTTCATTTATGGAGACACAGAACTCATCATTCATCTCCCAGATAGCCCAGCACCAGTTTTGGCTGACAAAATTGAATTGGAACAGGTATTGCTCAATTTGGTTCTCAATGCAATAAATGCCATCAACTCATCGGGAACAATCGTTATATCGCTTAAGCAAACGGATTCTACTGTCATTCTCGAAGTGCGAGACAATGGGCCTGGGGTTCCCAGTGCAATTCGAGAGTGGGTCCTAGAACCTTTTCACACCACTCACCCCGAAGGCTCGGGACTTGGCTTATCAACTATTCAACGGATTGTACAAAATGGTGGTGGTCAAGTTGAAATTGAGACGGCTCCGGAAGGTGGTGCCTGTATCAAAATATCACTACCTGCGGTATCAGAACAGTTAATTGACACTCCAACAAAACCAAATCTACCACCCCGCATTGAGACATTATCCATCTTATTGGTTGAAGATGACCCCCGCGTCAGTAAAACGCTGCAACAAATGCTGGAGGGCCTAGGTCACAACTGCACTCATGTTTCAGATGGTGGACAAGCACTCACGAAATTAGAACAACAGACCGATTTTGATTTGATATTGACGGATTACCAAATGCCCGTTCTCAATGGTGCAGAACTCGTTCACCGTCTTCGCGAACGAGGTGATGATAGACCAGTCATTTTGATCTCAGGATATGGGGCAGCTATGACAGAACAGGACGGGCCAAAACCCAATGCAATACTTGGAAAGCCACTAAAACTACAGGAACTTCACGATGCACTGGCCAAAGTCATGACCACTTCACAGAAGACAAATACCTGATGGTACAATCCACATTGGACTATCGATGAAGCATCTGGATTCAGGTCGTTCTAGTAAGTTATGATTCTTCTGTGAACTCTGACACTGCCGCTCTCAAAACTTGTTCTATTTTACGGAGAGTCGTCGGTTTTTTCAGCATCCGATAAACCGGTCGTTTTTCTTCAATCTCAACATGTGCATTTCCGGTAATGACAACGACCATTGGACTCTGTTTAGACTGTTTCAATGTTGCTATCACCTCTTGTCCAGAAACCAATGGAATATCCAAGTCCAACAACAACACTGCCGGCTTCCATTTGGATACTATATCCAATCCCAACTCTCCATTTTCAGCCACTTGAACCAAGCAACCAATCTGTTCTAGATGATCTTTATACAAGGACACAATCGCACTATTATCGTCTACGATGAGTACTTTCAGTCCTGACAAGGGTCCTTCGATGGACTCAACAGGGATCTCCTTTTCATATTGTTTCTCCCTCACTGGAAGATCGAAATAAAATTGACTGCCCACATCTGGCTGGCTCTCTACATAAATATCACTATCCATCAACTCTAGAAGTCCCTTGCAAATCGCAAGACCCAGTCCGACACCAAAGGCCTGTACCGTATGTTCTCGTTCAAAGGGTTGAAATATCACATCCAACTTGTCTTCGGATATTCCAGTCCCAGTATCCTTGACCAATACTCGTACAGTATTGTTAAACCGTTTTAATTCTAAGTCTACACTTCCCTCACGCGTATATTTTATGGCATTGGACACAAGATTAACCAATACTTGTTTCAATCTAATTCGATCGACAATAACCCAACACTCTACGTCAATATCCGTTTGGAAATTCAATTTCTTTAGGGTCGCTTGTCTATCAAATTCCAAATGGACTTCACGTAGCAGTGCCGACAAGTCTACACTGGTTAATTGCAAATCTAATTGCTGACGCTGCAAAGAAGAAAAATCCAACACATCATCCAACAGCCTCGACAAACCACTGGAAGCAGACTGCAACGATTGCATATATCTATGATGATCTGTTGTATCTTTTTTCATCGTCAACATTTCGACTGAGCCAACGATAACGGTCAGAGGATTGCGTATCTCATGAGATAGATAAGCCAAAAACATATCTTTCGCGACATTGGCCTGTTCGGCAGTTGCCTGTGCGTGTGTTCGAACAACCAATTCTTCTTCAATCCGATCCATCAAACTTCGCTCTTGAATTAGATTGTAGATCGCCAAAACCATTGTAGACAGTGTACACCAAATCAATACCGTCGTTGAAATAACCGGCAATTGTGGACCCGAACCCAAGTGGAAGCCTTCTATACCCAATCTCCACTGAACAATTGAGATCAAAGATAACAACACACCTGTACACAAAGCATGATATTTACCACCCACAATCCCCATAAACATCGTAGCCAACGGATACGTATACAATACTGGACTGGCATGAAACCCAGTCCACAAAGGCGCCTGACCAAGTTGAAGTATTGTCAACACCATCATAACAAAACTGGGCACTTTCATCGTTTTGCAAAATCGCAACAGTACAACAGAACTACACGTGAGAATGTGTCCGGTGGCCACATAGAAATAGCTTGCACTGTATTGTGGTTTGGAAAACCATCCTAAGGCAATCGTCAACAAACACAATGCACCCGCAATCAAACAAAAACCAAATAAGATCCTAGCTTGTTGAAGTTCTTTTGGCTCAGAATACAACTCTGGATGAATACATCGTTGTTCTAGATTCTGCCAAATATTTGAGGCTTTATTCATAATGACCGTCTTAGATAATTACTCCTATGTTATAGCAAAACCATAAGAAAATCCAACGTTATTTCAATATACAGAGATGCTCCGAAACAAAGTTTCTATGACTTTCTTCATTAGAACCTTTCATTGTTCACCATGTCGACAATATACCGTCAAATATCTATCTACAGTGAATATTTGAATCAAAAACTTCACGCACGAGTCATGACATAAAGAACACAAAATGGGTAATGTTTGCACTACAGGCAAAGACCTAAGTCCTTAAGACAATGCTCATGAGCAATCTACACATACCATCGGTCAAAAAATAGAATCGTCTACCAACGCCTCAATATCATCAATACTTGTGCACTCAAGAACTTGACTGACGACATCATATCGATGACCTGCACGCATCATTGCCGCAATATCCTTTTGTTTTCGATCGACCTGTTTGGCTTGATCTTTGCGATATGCACCAAAACGCCTCTTTCTGGCGTATACAACTGCCGCTTCCAATGCAGGGTTCACCATCTGACTGTGAATCTGTTCAATACAAGCATCAATCGTATCTCGTGCCACACCCTTTTCTCGCAACTTCATCCGAATAAAAGGAACACTCTTTCCTCGATTACTCCAATGCTCTACCCACATCAAAGCCACCTTCTCATCTTTGATTCGGCCAGAATCCATCACTTTTTTGACTTGCTCAGCAACAAATCCTTCACCGGTGCGTCGTTCTTCCTCGGTGACCTTATCTCCACGTGCACGCCAATTTCTTTGTAAACGACGTTTCAAGACTCGACGAAGTTGAGTCTCTGTAGCCACAAATCGTCCCAAATAACGATCGCTGGCCCATTCAATCTGTTTGATGGTAATGGGCTTGGGCACCCAATCCGGACCACGATTTTTCTTACGTCTTTTTTGATAACTCATACACTAAGTGTAGTGTAGAAACACGACAATCACAACTCTACACATGGACAATATTTGTCCATGATTTAGTTTTTTGAATCCAATTTTGGATACTTCTTACGCAAATCCTCTGTAGATTCAGGGCTTTCCGCCAGCAACTGCTTCCACAACACTGTTGTTTCTTCAAAACGTCCCAATTCTGCCAATGCTTGAACTTGCAGTACTTTGGCCTCCAGCACGAATTCAGAAGTGGGAAAATCTTCCAACAAACCTTTTGAACGGCGACGAGTAGATTCCCACGCATTTCGTTTTGCATAAAACTCTGCGACTTGAAGTTCTTTCTTGGCCAATCGTTCTACACATTCAGTGCGTTTTTCTTTGACTTCTACACGATACTCTGATTCTGGGAACCGTTTCTCGAACCCTTTCCAACTTTGAATGGCTTGTGCTGTCCATTTCTGATCC
>Ga0115559_1001612_pt1 | contig 14846 bp, 12 predicted proteins | sample COGITO_mtgs_1105_3_FD_87281 | JGI IMG/M metagenome (GOLD analysis project Ga0115559, IMG submission 87281) | Pelagic marine microbial communities from North Sea - COGITO_mtgs_110506 | ecosystem: Environmental > Aquatic > Marine > Epipelagic | place: Germany:Helgoland, sampling site Kabeltonne... | reverse complement strand
GACAAATGATTTCATGCATATTTAATTCCCCTTATTGTTTGGTGATCGTCACAAATTACCATCTCGATTCCCCCTATTGAAAAACCAGCCAGTGACTCCCCTAGACTTAACAAAAGCAAGAGCCCCCCACAACTTGTAAATTGTTAGCTCAATTCCCGCCACGTGGTGGCCACTAAGAACCAGGAACGCGGCACCGCGGCCAACCTAAATTCCTAACATAAATCTTGGCCTCACCCAAGTGAGGAGCTACTGTAATTGGACCTCACAGTCACCCTTACTCCATGGCCAAGAAAAAATCACCTCTCGACAAACTCATTTCAGCCCCTTGGTGGGTTAGCATTATGCTCGCGGGTATCGTTTACCTAATTGGCAAGAGCATCCCTGATTCGGCAATGCCTGACATGGCGACTACGGCAATTCTCAATATGTTCAAAGGCTTAACCTACCCTGCAGCTATCATGTTCGTTATTATCGGCATCATTTCACTGATCTGCAGCTTATTCGGAAAAAAGTAACTTCAACTGCCGCACCGCGGCCAACCTAAACTTAAACTGCCTCAAAGTGGTTAACCGCCACACCGCGGCCCACAAAAAACCATACAACCCGCATCCAACTTGTCCTGCGGCCCGTCAAAGCGATAGGCCGTTAGTGCTCCATCATCTGCCGCCGAGAAATCAAGGCAGCAAAGATTTGGAGCCTCCGGTTCTTTCTCACTATCCGCCGGCTTGTAATAGTGTCCGATAAATAAAGGTTTTTCAGATCTATCGTATCCAGGCAAGGCGCTCACAGCATCCAGATCCAGGAGTATCTCAGAGAAATCCTCCCTGGGTGGAAACACCATGTTGCTCGGGGTCGGCTGTGCTTCACCTTTACCCCACCAACGCGCCCGGAACTCAGTGCGCGGGTTCCCTGCATGGTCGGGAAAACTCTCCCCCTCAGGCATCGGTAGCTCCACCCCCTTGAGCACTGCTTCGACAGCGTGGAACTCCCGAGTATCCTTGCGGGAGCTCTCACGTAGCAGGCGCTCATCAGCGAGAGTCTTACCCGCGAGCAGCTCAAGGTGCTCAGCATGCCAACAAGCATGGACTACGCGCAGATCCGGCAAATCTAAGAAAAACGGCAGAGTCTTCATCCAGGGCAGCCACACCTCCTCGATCTCGTCAGGATGGTTCGCAAAAGCCTCGTGAGTTTTGTGATGCATGCGTTCGTTTTTCTTACTGTGTTCTCTCAGAAAGCCGCCTTGCCCATCCGGGGCGTGGTAGGCCACAAAGTTATACTCATGATTACCGAGGATACACTGCGCCTGCCCAGCCGCCATCATATCACGCACACAGCCGAGCACCTCCCGTGTTCCATTAGGATGGTCGCCCCGTGGGTCTATTAGATCACCTAAAAAAATAACCGTCCTCCCCTCACTATGCAAGTGGCACACGCCATCATGATGATAACCAAGCTCCGTGAGCAATGGCTCAAGCTTATCCCATCGGCCATGAATATCTCCAATGATGTCGTAACGGCTTAATGTATCTTCCATACGAGGCCACCCTCATACATATAAATATCAATGGGAAGATCAATCAGCATCCATTCTACCAACTCAACAAACAAAGAACAAAGAACCACACGCAGCGGCCCTTTCCCCACCACTAGGAAATGGCCGCGATCTTGCCTTTGGAAAATTTACCGGGGCACTCGATACATTTCTTCCCGCCCAGTTTAAAGAGTTCTACTATCTTTTTTGAGCCGCAAGAGGGGCAAACCTTTCCATCCTTCTCTGGATCCACTCTCGAGATTTCGCCACACACTCGGCAGATGTGATCCGGCGCATTTCTAGTATACTTTGCCTCAATCTTCTCCAGCTCAGCAGGACTGGGAGAGTGGCCAAGGATCTTACTCGCTATTTCCTTCAGGATTTTCTCACCATCAGGATGATAAAAATAATGCCTCTCACCCTCTGGGTATTCAATGTAAGGGTTACCCTCATCCCATGCCTCTAGGCTGAACCCGCACTTCTCGCAGGTGAATATGATGCTCATTGCCATGTTGAATCTTATTTGGTGGCTTTAGTTTGTGACACGATGCCGGCTATTCCTATTGCTTCGCCCCGACAGTAGTCAACGGATTTCAATCCCCCAAAGGTTCTATTCAAGAAGGACAGTATGATGGCGAAAGATGGCTACGGAGTGATTGGCTCATGGGGAGAGCTCCATGATGATCCGTGCCCCAAGCTGTCTCGTGTTCATAGGGTTTCCATTAGAATTCAGCACCGAAACCCCCAGCCCTTTAGCGATCGTGCGCAGCATTGGTTTTGCTGTAGAAACAATGGACTCATTCTTCAGCACAACGACGGTCCCCGACTCATATTCTCTAATAATGTAATCATCATGGGCGGCCTCTCGCGTGATCTTCTGATCGTCAAGAGGGCGGGGTGAAGATCGGCTCGACCCCCTCAGCTTGCCCAAGGGTAAGTTCTGCTTACTTCCTGAATCCGATAAAAGCAGGCGGGTCTCGGCAATGGGTGCATCCAGCAAGGTCTCGACCTGCATCTCCTCCGTATTCAGGTAAAACACCATCACACGATCTACTTGATCCAGCGTGTTAGTGCTAAACGAGAGGTGCCCGCTTGCCCCCTGTTGAGTAGTGGTCTTTACAGAGATACGCTCGCCACCAGAAGAAACCACATCGTATCCTGCCTGATTCACCTCAGGAGCCATCTGTCCACCAGTCATCAGAGCTGCATAGAGCTCCCCGATACGCCCGATCAGGTGTCGCTGCTCCTGAATCGCCACTCCCCATGACAGCTCACGCTCAAGCCAATTCATGGCCTCACCAAGAGACTGAATAATTTGAATTTGAGTGAGTGCCATTTAGTCAGAGAGCAACAATGTCTGCTGCTAGCTTCAACCTAAGGGATAGGCGCCTGGCTGTCTATCCAAGAAAACCACATCTCCAACTTAATCTCGAACTCAAAACTCAAACTGCCACAGAGTGGCGCCATTCATCCACCTCCACCCCACGCCGAAAGATATTTTATGTCATGGACGCTGTGCAAGGCTTTGCATTATCTTCGCATAATCAGTTCTACTTCAACTTAAACTCTACACTTAAACTGCCCGCATAGCGGGCCAACTGCCGCGTAGCGGCTTCACCCATGCCCAAACCCTTGAAAAAATCAGCTAAAAAAGCAGACCCCGTGCGCGCCATCCTCGAGAATCTGGTCGTGCCTGCCTTACGGGAAAACAATATCCGTCATCTGGACGACATGGACTCGTTCGAAATTGAAAAAGAAGACGGGAAATGGCATGTATCCGGAATCCTTGCATGCGGGCAAGTCGGGCAACCCGAGCCTAGCGATCAAAGCGAGCAACTGATCTTCATAACCGCAGAGGCCATCGATCGGGAAAGAACGCAGCTAAGCTTCGATCTTACCGTAGGATATTCCCTCCTTGATTTCTCCTATTGGGCAATGCTGACAAGCGGGATGATTGAGGGGAGTCACTTCCATATGCGTGGCGGCATCACAGCGACTAGCCAAGGAAAATTGGCCGTGGGCTTTGATCTCGTAGTGCGTGCCGACGATGAACTTCTGGTAAGGCAGCGAATTCAGCAACTGGTAAATGTCGGCCTCCAACTGGAATGGTACTTCATGCTCCGTATGCCGGAAAGACTCGATTTTTTTTTAGAGAGCACCTTGTATGACCTATGGCCGGAATGGGACTGCATGGATGGAGATGAGTTACTCGACGAAGAACTTAAGCTGCCCGCTTTTGATCGGCATTGGTTAGAGGCGATGATTATTGCCGAGGGCCTGGGACGTTGGGAAGATGTCCTGCGATTGCTCAATGAACATTCAGATGAAATTCCGGCACAAGACCGTGCAGACATTGAATTTACAGCCCTCCGAGGGCTCGGTCGATGGCGACCGGCGATTGAGGCTGCAGAACGCGCCGGCATCAAAGACGGACGCTTCGATTACGAACCCTGGCTTAACCCGGCATACCTAGACTGCCTCATCAAGGCCGACTGTGATATTGAGGCACTCAAGCTCCTAGGCGCTCACGAAGCCGACGAACCGCCTTTCTATGATTGGCTCCGCGGCCTGGCTCTTCACCGAGCTGGAGATACCTTGGGTGCTGAGAAATGCTTTGAACGATATTTCCAAGCCTACCCCGGCGACTTGCTCGCACGGTCAGAGTGCGATGAGTTGCTAGGTGAAGAATGATAGGGTATATGTGGGCCGATGAGCACTTAACCTTGGGCTTATTATTCACTGGTCTAAGAGCTGTTTTTTCTATACACCGTTGATCAATTATACGCATATTTGAACATTATGAAGCATTTTCTCTACTACTGGAAAGCCCAAGAAATTGAGGGGAACCGGAAATTCCCTAATGAACCGCTTGAGCACGTCGGCAGCAACCAGCTTGAGCGGGCCGATGTCGGCGACGAGATCTTCTTTATCGGTTGGGAGAATGGATCAATGCTGCTCTTGGGTAAGCTGATCATCGGTCAGATAGTAGGTCTGGAGGAGGCGAGAGAGTTAATGGAAAATGAAAATCTAATCGACACAGATCTCCATGCGATTAGTCCGCCGCCTCGGGAAGATGAAACCTATGAAGTGTATCTTCCGTGCCTAATCCCCGTCGGTGATTTATTGCGAGAGTTAGACATCATCAACGGGACTAAAGAGGTAGAACAGATCGGTCTACCAATACACCCTAATCGGTTCCAAACGATGCGGCAACTGACACCCGATTCAGCCGAGCGGCTCAGCGAATATTATCATTCGGAATTCGACGGACCAAATGACCTCTTGGAAAGGGACGACGAAGAAGAATAAGCCACAGACAAGACCTATGACTGCGGGGAATTTGCTTTTTCAAGTGAGCTGCTCGAAGAGGCTCATCAGGGGGTGATAAGGGTTTTCAACATTCACTATTCAAAATTCACTATTTACACCCCCCCTCCTACTGTGCCATAGTCCATCCAACATTAGGAGTGACCTTTCGGGGTCCGGCAACCTGGCAATGGAAAAGCCAAGGTGCCCAGATGATGTTGAGCTTCGGTTCAGCTTCACAATGTGCAATTTAGACTCACCTCTGGATTGAACGAATTTTCCAACCGGATTTTAAGCGACCCGGCCTGATGTTTCAGGTCGGGTCGTTTGTGTTCGGGGTCATCACCGTGATGGCTGCAGCTCCTGATGTGTTTAATCCAAAAAACATTACACATCATGAAAAACAAAGACACGTCATCACACGCAAAGGGCACCGTAACCATCAGCAACGGCTCTGCCCCTATCGAGATAAGCTACCAGGAACACGAGCAGCGCAACGGCCGCTTACTTGCCCAGCTCGAGCAACACCAACTTGACTCAGATCAGCTCCTACAGCTCAGCGAACAGCTAAAGCTCGAGCAGGACAAACTCGCCAAAGGCAGAGCCCGCTACGCAGGCATGGCCAGCATGGACGCCATCATGCTCGAAGCATTCGGCCACTTACTGAACAAGGATGAAGAAAACTAGAAACCAATAACAAGGAATCAATAACGCCGCGCAGCGGCTAACTTAAACTCGAACTCAAAACTAGAACTGCCGACGCCGTCGGCTCAACTGCCGCACCGCGGCCCAACATCATGAACACATTCAAACCAAACGACAAAGTCGTCTGTATAAATGCGCGTCCCCAATCCTTCGGCGTAAGAAGCGAGGACGTGCCACACGTTAAACTCCCCAATGGCTTCATCGAGAAGGACGCAGTCTACTGTGTCCGCGAAGTAGTCAATCTACGCACAGGCGATGGCCTGTTCATCGTAGGCCCTCAGGTCTTCTTGTATGGCAGGCCCGTTCCTTGGAACGGCTTAAGATTCCGCAAGGTGGAGCAGAAAAAACAGCGCAAAAAGCGGAAGGCTAAAAAGGCTGTGCCTGTTAAAGTGGAGAATTAGACTCCCGGCTATTCTCCGTTAGATATTAGATAAGAAGTGGCCCCTTAAGTTTTGGTTTTTGATAGACATCCGGCCCTACAGAATACAATCTTTAACCAATAATTACATGAGCATTACTAATCACAAAGAACCAGATGAAGAGCACAGCCTTGAGCTTATATGGAACATGCTCTCAGACAAGGAGCAAGAGGCGGCCTGCGTTTCAGTTTGGACAGCACCTAATTCTAGTCTAGAGGCTGAATTAGCCGAGGCTCTTCGTTTTCGGGTCAAGATGTTCGCGGCCCTCACACCCGAGAAAAAAGGAGCCCATTTAGCTAAGCGCATCCGCCAAAAGGCCTTTCAACGACATAGGGCTGCCGCGATTCGCGAGTGGATACTGGAACACCATCGGGATCTTGTAATAGCATTTGTTGGAGCTACGGGGCTTCCCCATAGTGATGGCATGGTCGAAGCCGACCATGAGGATCCGCCTACCTCTGAAGCTCTTCAACGAGGGATAGATAAGCTGAAAGAGTTTCCGCAAAAAATTTGGTCTGTATACTTGGCATACTTGATTTGGAATGATGATGGTTTTTGGGCCAACCTTCAAGATGCCCTGAGAAAGCGTGACATTGATCTACTTTCAACGATGGCAGATAAGGATTCCGAGACGGATTCGGCTGAAGAAAGTGAGGATCTTGTTGAAGAAGAAATCATAGAAGACAACCAGGATTTCACCCAACTGGACAACAATCTGATTAGAACCGTGGTTGCAGCCGCTTTTGGAGAAGAGGGATCTCTTACGGAAGATCAGGCTACAGATCTTGTAGAGGAGGTGGTTGAGATGAGCGCTCAACGTCACAAGAGTTTGTTCCACCGAGGCTTTCTCGACTCATTGTTTGAGCGGGAGCTTCATTTTCATTTTCGCGGTGAGAACGAGGCCCGGAGGCTATGGTATTTCTGCGGGGTGAGTTTCGGCCTGCTTCGGCAGGAGAAGACAGAGAGCTGCCTTGATCTTCTACTGAAAGAACAAGAACTGACAGAGGCGTTAATTGGCAACAGAAAAGTTCCATGTGGCGCTATGCTGCTCCCCCACCTCTATCCACATGTTCTCCGCGCTGAGCGATATACCCTGCTTGCAGACTGGATGAACGCTCAGCTGGATCGTTTAAAACCTCATTCTCTGATACATCTACTCATCTCATGCCAGGAGGATGCATCTCAGCTACTTAGAAAGGGTGATGTTTCCGGTGCAGTTTTGCTGCTCAACGTTATTAAGAATGGTTTGGATGACGAGGATTGTCGCAGCGTCCTCCCGGAACGCCTGGCCGGACATTTGCGGCCACGCAATATGCGCAAATTAGGCCAGGTTGATCAGCTTCAAGGGGATTTTCACAGTGCCCAGGTGGCGCTCAAACGTGCGGTCAAGAATACTAAATTCCCAAGCGTAGAGCTCTCAAATACTTTGGTTGACTTGGGATTGATCAAAGGGCCCTTCAGGTCATTGGCTGAGATTCTTCCTCAACGTGATGAGTCCTCCGCCCCAGGACTCCTTTCAGCATTAAGGAACGGAAAGACTGAGTATGAGAAAGCCATCGCAGAATTTGGAGCTTCCGCTACCAATGCTCATTTTTGCTGTGGGATGATAAGCATGCTGGAGGGCCAAGAGAAGGCCAGTGAGTCTGCTGATCATTTTCAGCATGCCCTTAACGGGATGTTGAAGCTGGAAAAAATCTATCAAACGGGCGGACTCATCGACTGGACTCGCTTTTGCCTGTCGCTCACCCTGCTTGAAACACTGAGGGAGAATGAATATCAGCGAGCACTAAAAAATTTGGATCAAGCTCTAGAATCATCCATTCAGTTTCCGCTCTGGCTTTGGAGAAGAGCTTTCAATGCAGCAACAGCATTTGAATCATCTGACAAATCGCTTGAGTGCGCAGGCAAGCAACTACTTGAGCTTCGCAGTGTTGAGGCTTTTAAAATCTTGAACGACAGTGGCATGACAGCTTCGAGTTCCGAGATCAGATCAGCCTGTATTGGCTGGGCATCGTCCGCCAGCCTTTGTAACGCTGACAAGTGGAAGGCTTATAACACGTATTTCGATCAAGCGATTAATCAAAATAGTATCAACCAAGCCGAAACCTGCCTTGACGCACTGGAGATACTTGCCGTGGAGAAGGATAAATACAGAAAGAAGTTTTTGCAATTGCTGGAGCGCGATCAAGTGAGCTCAGTTTGGGAATCCGAGGAAATTCTTTTTTCCAGGATTCGCTGTCATGAGCTTTCTGGCGAGTTTGATCAAGCCATCGCATTGCTTGAGAGCGAGTTTTATCGTCTCAAGGACAAGGGGAGTTCAGAGAGATTAAATATGGTGGCCTTGCTGGACAAAATCAAAGCCGATGGAGGTGACAATGATCGGATACAGAACCTTGCCACACTAGTTCCAGAAGAAGAGCAGAGTCCCCCATCTGCATTGCAGCGCCTTAAAGATGGGGTCGAAACCACGGTATACTACATTGGAGGTAATGAAACCCAAGAGGCTTATCAGGAGCATATAGAGCAGGAGCTTTCGGCCAAGTTCCCCGGACTAAAAATTCATTTCTTCTTCCCCGGATGGACATCAAATTGGAACAAGCCCCTAGAGCGCATTACTTCCAGCCTGGGCGAAGCTGATATTGTGGTCCTCAATAAAATGGTGCGCACAATATTCGGGCGCCATATTCGCTCTGCTTGCGGAGAGAACAGTATTCCCTGGCGTGCATGCACTGGAACGGGGAGGATGAGCCTGCAGCGTAGCATTGAGAATGCAGCGTTATTGTCTGTGGCTAACCAACACAGATAATCAAAACTTATGGCTACACACTCTTGATAATTTTCTTTATGAGCCCCAAGGGTTCCGGAAAGTGGCGAGGAATAAGGAGAAAATGAAGCGGAGGGCGGAGAAGGAGGTTGAAGTGAAAACATGAAACAATAACAACAAAGAACTCGGATTGCCGGCATCCTACTCACAATTCACGCAGTGACCCCTCTCTTAAGTGACCCCTCTCCCGAGGCATAACCCATCTCCGCTCTTGCTTCCGTTTAACCAAATCGGTATTGATAGATCAACAACGTGTGTGCTCTCAGCAGCAACACCACGATACCAGAGCATGGAAACTATCGACAACCTCAACACACTCCTCGGCGACAGCCTTAAGGACACCCTCCAGCCGGGCGGAAAGCTTAAGATTGCGGCCTCTTGCTTCTCGATGTTTGCTTATGAGGCTCTCCGAGAAGAATTAGAAACGCTCGACTCCGTAGAATTCATCTTCACCTCCCCTACTTTCGCTCATGGGGAAAGCACCGACAAGATCCGCAAAGAGCGCCGCGAGTTCTTCATTCCCAAACTCGAACGGGAACGCAGCCTATACGGCACGGAGTTTGAGATACAGCTGCGCAATAAGCTCACCCAGCGAGCCATCGCCCGGGAATGCGCTGACTGGATCAAGCGTAAAGCTACTTTCCGCTCGAATGCCACCAAGTCGCAGATGCAGCAGCTAGCAGGTATTGAATCAGAAAAATCCGAACCCTCTGTGTATTTCCCCCTTCAGGGTTTCACGGCCGTCGATCTCGGCTACCAAAAAGGCGAAGCCCTCTCGAACTTTGTTAACAAGTTCTCCGGCGAGGACGTGACACGCCAGTTCCTTAGCACCTTCGATCAAATTTGGCAGGATGAAGAAAAGCTCGAGGACGTTACCGATCAAGTCATTGAAAACATCTCAAACCTATACGCTGAAAACTCCCCTGAGCGCATCTACTTCGTAATGCTCTTTAACATCTTTAGTGAATTTCTCCAAGACATCAACGAGGACGTCCTCCCCGACGATCGCACGGGATATGAAGACTCCGTTGTCTGGAACAAGCTCTTCAATTTCCAACGCGACGCTGCAGTAGGCATCATCAATAAATTAGAAACGTACAACGGCTGCATCCTCGCCGACAGTGTGGGATTAGGAAAAACATTCACGGCCCTTGCTGTCATCAAATACTACGAGCTGCGTAATAAGTCTGTTCTCGTCCTATGTCCCAAAAAGCTTGCCAATAACTGGCTCACCTACAACAGCCCTCTCAAGACCAACATCATAGCCGACGACCGCCTCAACTACACCGTCCTGAATCATACCGACCTACAACGCACCCGTGGAGAATCCTACGGTATGCCTCTCAATCAGCTTAACTGGGGCAACTTCGACCTCATCGTCATCGATGAATCCCATAACTTCCGTAACAACAGCCCAGGTGAAGAAGAAAAGGAATCCCGCTATGAGCGGCTCATGAACCAAGTCGTCCGCGCAGGAGTTAAGACCAAGGTCCTCATGCTTTCCGCGACTCCGGTCAACAATCGCTTTTCCGATCTCCGCAATCAACTCGCCCTTGCCTATGAAGGGGAATCTGAGACCCTCCAGAAAAAGCTCCGCACCGAGAATACCGTGGAAGAGATTTTCCGACAGGCTCAGGCAGCCTTCACTCGCTGGAGTAAGCTCCCTGCCGAAGAGCGCACACCTGAAGCCATCCTCAAAGCCCTCGACTTCGAGTTCTTCGAGCTTCTCGACAGTGTCACTATTGCCCGATCCCGCAAGCACATCGAGGCCCACTACGATACCACCGAGATAGGCGCCTTTCCCACACGCCGTCCACCCATATCCTTCCGCCCACCGCTCACCGACCGGCCAGATGTTCCACTTTTCGACGGCATCTACGAGCAACTCAGTGAGCTCGTGCTTGCCTGCTACACACCAGCCAATTACATCCTCCCTAGTCGCCTCTCGAAATACGAACAGTCCTACGGCGACGAGCTCGACGGCACCAAGCGCAACGTCTCACTCTCGGGCCAACAGAAAGGCATCAAGGCACTGATGACGGTCAACTTACTCAAACGCCTTGAGAGCTCCGTCCACTCATTCCGCATCACTCTAGACAAGCTGGCAAAGAACAATGAGATCACTCTTGGCAAGATTGCTGACTTCGAGTCCGGCAAGTCAAAAAGCATGAGCTTCGCCACCCACCTCGAAGACGACTTCGACCCCGAGGATGACGACCTGCCAGACCTCGAAGAATCATCACTCGGGGGTAAGACTGACATTTCCCTTGCCGATATGGATCTCACGAGCTGGAAGCACGACCTCGAAGCCGACCTCAATGGCATTCGTGCCCTGCTTGAGGAAATGGAAAAGGTCACCCCCGGCCACGATAAAAAGCTCCAGCATCTCCTCACCCACATCCAGCAAAAGGTCGAAAATCCGATCAATGCAAATAACAAAAAGATACTTCTCTTCACCGCCTTTGCAGATACCGCCGATTACCTCTACGAATGTATCGCTGAAGGTCATTTCGCGCGTTTCGGACTCCATACTGGCAAGGTTACCGGCACCACAAGCCCCAAGACTACACTTGGTAAAGGATACGATTTCCAAAGTGTACTCACCCTCTTCTCGCCCATCGCCAAGGACAAGGATCTCATTCTCCCCGATGAGCCTCACGAGATCGACCTCATCATCGCCACAGATTGTATTTCAGAGGGCCAGAACCTTCAGGACTGCGATTATCTCATCAACTATGATATCCACTGGAACCCCGTCCGCATCATCCAGCGCTTTGGCCGCGTCGACAGAATCGGCTCACCAAATGAATGCATCCAGCTTGTCAACTATTGGCCAGACATTTCACTCGACGAATACATTAACCTCAAGGAGAGGGTGGAAAACCGAATGATCATCGTCGATGTCACCGGCACAGGAAGTGACAACGTGCTCGATCCCAAGGCAAATGAAATCTCGTATCGCAAGGAGCAGCTCCGCAAGCTACAGGACGATGTGATCGAGATGGAAGACCTCAAGACTGGGATCTCCATCACTGACCTCGGCCTCAACGATTTCCGTATGGATTTGGTCAGTTACGTCAAAGATCACGGCGACCCATCACGCACCCCCAATGGTATGCATGCCATTGTCCCTGCCGATCCAGAGCGAGGCCTTCATCCCGGAGCCATCTTCGCCCTCCGCAACCGTGAGAACGGCGTAAACATCGACCAACTGAATCGCCTTCACCCCTACTACCTCATCTATATCGGCGAGGATGGTGAAGTGATTATCCAGCACACCGAGGTCAAACGCCTGCTCGATCTCGCTCGCACCGCCAGCAAGGGCCGCTCCGAGCCCATCCCCGAGCTCTGCATGACTTTCAACGCAGCCACCAAGGATGGACGGGACATGGGTCGCTACTCAGACCTCCTTGACCAAGCCATTAGCTCTATGATCGAGGTGAAGGAGGAAGGTGACATTGACAGCCTCTTCACCCCCGGAGCCACCACCGCTCTCGTCGACACTATCAAAGGACTCGACGATTTTGAACTCATTGCCTTCCTCGTCGTTCAGAATCCAGACTAAGCCCAGTATGTTCAAGTTCCCACCATCCACCATCGTCGACCGAGTCATCCCTAAGACCCGGATCGTGGAGAACTCACACCCTAGGGGCCGGCTCAAGGATCTCCTCACCCAGCAGATCCAGCAGATCCGCTGGCATGCCAAACTTTCCCCAGAAACGATCCATATTCCAGCTACCCCGCAGGTGCCTGAAATTCAGATTTTTCACCTCACGCTCAAGGGAGACGAAATCCATCCCGACCTCCTTGGCTTACTTGACAAGACCATCCCACAGCCCATGCTCATCACCATCGAGACTGACAACCATAAGCTGGCATACAGCGCCGCCTACAAACGCCCTAGCGAAGCTGATGCTGCGCAATGGGTCGTTGGTGCCCGCTTCACCTCGGACTTCACCTCAAAAGATTCGCTAAGCCTCCAGCCACTCCCCACAGCCCTCGACCTCGGCCAGCTCTATAGCGCCTTTCTCACCCCCCTAATCCCACTTGCAGGACGGAAGAATGAGGCTCTTCCACTTCTCATAGAGCGCTGCAACCAATACCAACAGTGTCAGCGTAAAACGGCGCAACTCACCGCCAAGGTGAACCGCGAGAAGCAGTTCAACCGCCGGGTCGCACTCAATCAAGAACTCAACAGCCTCAAGGCGGAACTCTCCTCCTTAACTTCATAATTTCACCTTCACTATTCGCCATTCATTTGACCATGGACAAACTCAAACTCCACTCCAAGGACCTCACCGCCGAGAACATCGAGAAGCTCGCCGCCCTGTTCCCGAACTGCCTTACGGAAACCAAGGCCGAAGACGGCTCGACCAAACACGCCATCAACTTTGATCTACTCCGCCAGGAACTCTCCAGCGACCTCGTCGAAGGCCCGCAGGAACGCTACCGCCTCGACTGGCCGGGGAAACGGGAAGCACTGGCAACGGCGAACGATCCGATTGCAAAGACACTGAGGCCATGCCGAGAGGAAAGCGTTGATTTTGATAAAACGAAGAACCTCTACATCGAGGGAGACAACCTCGAAGCATTGAAGCTCCTTCAGGAAACATACCTGAACAAAGTCAAGATGATCTACATCGACCCGCCCTACAACACAGGAAAGGACTTCATCTACGACGACAACTTCTCCATCAGCCGCAGAGAGTATGAAGACCTCACCGGTAGTCGCGATGCGAAAGGTAACGCCATGTTCAAAGAGGAAAAGTGGAAGCAGAATTCCTCCAGCAACGGTAGATTCCACTCGGAGTGGCTGAGCATGATGTATCCACGGATAAAGCTGGCAAGAAATTTACTCAAGGAGGATGGAGTGGTTTTTATTTCGATCGATGATAATGAACAGGCAAGCTTAAAGCGCATGTGTGATGAAATTTTTGGTGAGCAAAACTTCGTAAGCACAGTCGTTTGGGAAAAACGTTATAGTCCACAGAACGCCGTAAAATGGTTCTCCGAAGCCCACGATTTTATACTGGTATACGCCAAGAACAAACTTAATTGGCAGCCAAAATTATTGGAGCGTACTGATGCAATGAACGCTCGCTATCGAAATCCTGATAATGATTCTCGTGGAGTATGGAAACCAGCAGATGCTACTGCTCAAGGCGGCCATGGAACCAAAAGCCAGTTCTATGAATTAACCTCCCCGAATGGCAAGAAACATGCCCTGCCTAATGGTCGTTGCTGGGTTTATACCCAACCAGTTTTCAAGCAAATGGTTGCGGACAACCGCATTTGGTTTGGGGTAGACGGCAACAATGTTCCTGCCGTTAAACGATTTCTCTCAGAAGTAAAACAAGGCTCAGCTTGTCAGACGATATGGAAATACGCTGATGTCGGACACAACCAAGAAGGGAAAAAAGAAGTTAACCATTTATTCCCTGAATCAGCGGTTTTTGAAACGCCCAAACCTGTTCGATTGTTGAAGCGTATTTTGCATCTCTCAACCGAAGCAGACTCAATAATACTCGATTTCTTCTCTGGATCAGCCACTACAGGACACGCAGTGATGCAGCTCAACGCCGAGGACGGCGGCAATCGTCGACACATCATGGTTCAGTTACCTGAGCCCTGCGATAAGAAGAGTGAAGCATTCAAGGCTGGTTACAAGACTATTGCCGAAATTGGAAAAGAGCGTATTCGACGTGCTGGCAAGAAGATACTGACTGAGCTTGAAGAGAAGCTGACCAAAGTTAAGAAAAGCTCAGAAGAGGCCAAAACCCTCACATCCCGGATCGGCTCCCTAGAAATAGGATTCCGCGTTCTCAAGATCGACAGCTCGAACATGGAGGACGTCTATTACCAACCAGATGAACTCACTCAAGATGCACTCTCCCTGCACGTGGACAACCTCAAGCCCAAGCGCAGCTCCGAGGATCTGCTGTTCCAAGTCTTGCTCGATTGGGGTGTGGACTTATCCCTTCCGATTACTGAGGAAAAGATCGCGAAACGCCGCGTCTTCTTTGTCGCTGACAATGCACTGGCCGCCTGCTTCGACACTGGG
>Ga0115559_1001611_pt1 | contig 14847 bp, 12 predicted proteins | sample COGITO_mtgs_1105_3_FD_87281 | JGI IMG/M metagenome (GOLD analysis project Ga0115559, IMG submission 87281) | Pelagic marine microbial communities from North Sea - COGITO_mtgs_110506 | ecosystem: Environmental > Aquatic > Marine > Epipelagic | place: Germany:Helgoland, sampling site Kabeltonne... | reverse complement strand
CATCGACTATGCCATGCTTCAAATTGATGCCGAGGATGCCAGAGCCCGTCTTTTGGACCGTTTCAATTCAATGCTAAGGGCGCGCAAAGCCGACCAAGACGACAGCCTTTTCGCGACCCTTGCACAGACGGACCCAAGCGAAGTTGATATATTCGGTGAACTGTCAACAATGCTATTTGCGGGGTTTGATACCACAAGCGCGGCAATCACGTGGGCAATGTTTTTGCTGGGGCAAGACCAAGATCTTCAATCCCGTTTGCGCGACTCAATTCGAGAATGTACGCAACAAGGCCCACTCAGCGCTGACGCACTTTTGAACCTGACTGAATTGAACGCATTCTTGCTCGAAACCTTGCGTATTTTCCCTCCGATTCCGCTCGTCAGTCGCGTGGCATCAAGCGCCGATCAAATCGGTGATTTAAAAATCCTGAAGGGCAGCAGGGTTCTCGTTTCCATGATCGGTATCCAACACGATACCAATGTTTTTGACGCCCCACTGCAAGTGAACCTTGATCGACACCCAAACGGCCAGCTCCAAAAAGAGAACGCGTTAAATTTCGTACCCTTTGGGGATGGAAAACGTATTTGCCCCGGCGCACGTTTCGCCAATCTTGAAGCGCTCACTGCATTGGCCGTCATTTTGGAAAGTGTTTCGATTCAAACGCCAAAATCCGACCACATTGGGTTGCGTTGGGATGCCAGCATGCGGCAAGAAGATGGAACGAAGTTGATCCTGAAGCCGCTCCCTTAAACAGAGCTGGAGACCCTCTTGCGCATCTTATTTACATCGCTCTCTTGCCTCATTGACCCCGCGAGTGGTGCTGCGATTTCTGTCCGCACCATACTCCGACTTCTTTCTGAACGTGGTCATGACGTGATGGCCTTTTCTGCGGCCGGTTTTGATAAAGGCCAAAAGCCCTCTGCGGAAGAAATGCTGCGTTGGAGTGGTTTTAAGCTGGATCGCGCCAATGATTTATGGACGCTAAATGATGGAGGTGTCGTTCACCTTGCTCACTCTGTTGGTGTTCATAGCATTAGACAAATGAACGACGACACAGTCAAAGAAGCGACCGCGCGCTTTCGCCAAATTTTGGATGATTTTCGCCCTGATGCTGTCCTGACATACGGGGCGACCGACTACGAGAGCAACGTCCGAAAACTCCTAAAAGAGGCAGGCATTGCGTCGGCCTTTTATCTTGCGCACCCAGGGTACAAAAGCCATGACGCATTCGAAAATGTCGATGTTGTGTTCACGGATTCGCGTGCAACCCACGACCTTTACCGCGAGCGTTTGCAGTTGGAGACAACGGTCATTGGAAAATTTGTGATGAAGCCCGATGCTTCTCGCCCAAAGGGCAATATGAGGCATGTCACCTTCATCAATCCTTCTTACTCAAAGGGCGTCACTTTATTCTATCGCATAGCTGAGATGCTGAGCGAGATGCAGCCATCCCTAAAGTTTTTGGTTGTGGAAAGTCGGTCCAATCTAGACAAGATTCAGTCCTCAAGCGGGCTCCCGTTTTCTCAATTGCGCAACATTCGCCGTATTGGCCTACAGTCTGATATGAAAGATGTTTTCTCGCGTACCCATGTACTGATTATGCCATCGTTTTGGCATGAAAGCGGGGGGCGAACGGCCATTGAGGCCTTGTCCTTGGGCATACCGGTATTGAGCGCGAACCACGGGGGACTGCCAGAGCACTTGGGCGACGGCGCACTGCTGTTCGATATTCCGAAGCCATTGCAAGACAGCCATCAATTGATACCACCACCCTCCGTCGCCCTACCTTGGGTCACGGCGATATCGAGGCTGAGTACGGATCCAGAGTTTTGGCTAGAGCGCAGCCTTGCCGCGACGGCGCAATGGCAAAATCATGCCCCAGACGACCGCGTCTCGTTGATCGAGCAACGACTGAAGGATGTCACCAATGCCCGAGGCTAGCGTCAGCGCGTTCTGTGAACCGATAATGGTCGAGATCGAAGGTGCTCATAGCTATATCAATGTCGACATTTGGGAGCCTGAAAACCCCCAAAAAGTCATTTTTTTGATCCATGACATGTTCGGGCGAGCCGATGATTTCATCCCTCTGGGACCGAAGCTTGCCGAAATGGGGTATCGCGTCGTCGCAGTTGACCTGCCTGGTCGCGGCAAGAGCGCGGCGTTGGAGGCCGACCAATACACGGGTCTGGTCTATGTCGATGTCCTTCTAAGCGTAATGCGCGCGCATTGGATCTCAGATGCGAGCATCCTCGGCCAAGGTTGGGGCGCAATGATAGCGCTTCTCATGGAAAATGTTTCTAGGCTCAAGTTCTCAAATTTGATGCTACTTGATTTACCCAAAAAATGGTCAGTCGAAGCAGATGAATCCCTTGCCGTATGGGAAAAAATCATTCCCCTATGGGCGGACAACGAAGCTTCTTTTTGGAAGGGGCTCGACGAAAATGTGCCCAAGGGACTGAAGGGACGCGATGACTTTATGACTTTGGCGGGCGAACGTGCGCGCGAAATTGGCGGCAAATTTGGATATACGATCGATCCTAAAATCCTTTTGGGGCTGCGTCAGAATACCGAATTGGCTTTCGACCTTGAGAAGGTTTTGTCAAAAGTGAAGACAAAAACTTGGCTGGTTCAAGGGCTCCGCTCGCTCGCGCCTTATCAAGCGTTTCGAACGTCGGTCCAGCCAACCAAGGCGTTGCGGCGCGTTAGAACCCTTCGCGCGACAGGCATTTCGTGGTCAAGTGATGACATTCTGGTGCCGGTTTTGGGCGCTATTCAATTGTTTGATGACCATTAAACTGCCGTCAGCGCTAAATATTCCACATACAGACTTTTCAAAAAAGGCGTAAGCTAGGCTCGAACCCGACTTTAGCAACAAAGGTTTCCAATGTCTGCTTTGGGCCGTAAGCCGCATTGTTGCAATGTCTTGCAGCGAAATCCGTGGGCCACGGTCCGTGTTCCTTGCAAATCAGGTACTTGATCCACGGATCTTGGTTAAAGTGGTGCCCCCACACGGGGTTCGATACCTTACCAAGGACCTTGGTCCGAGTGCAATCATTGCAATAACAATATGTTAGCAGCCCACAAGCACAACGCAAGTGCCTTGTTCTGGTACACCCAGCGGTACCACAGTCTAAGGACCCTGGAGCACGGACCAACGGCAAGGGGTTACTGAGCCCAATCGCTACAGTTGAGACGTAGGTCCATGGACCGGCCCCCCTATCCTAGGGCCCCGCGTCTCGGACCACGGGCCTTTAGTGTTAGCCTTGTAAATTCATTCGGGGGTAGTTTTGTTTGGCGCCATCTCTACCCACGCATCAATTTCAAGCTAAACCGTGCCGCTGCTCTCGCTGAGTGGCGTCAATTATAGAGCGCGTAGATTTAGGCTCATCCTGCAATCCGATGCGAGTTCTTATTTGTTTGACAGCACCTTGAGTTGGACCAAAATGTGGCGAGATACAGCTTTGCGCCAGATGGCCTGATAACTTTCAACAACATTTGATCGAGAGACAGTTAAGCCAGGCAAGGCAATCCAATCTGGGCATGGGCGGTCAAGCAATGCCGTGATTGTAGTGTGGGCGACGGCCTCACCTTGCTGAAAAGGACGCTGGCCTGCAATCCCAATCACAGGCACTCCTTTTGCAAGACTTTCTGTCATCTCTTGCCCAAGATCCACCGTTGTAATGGGCATATCTGGGTTCCGTTTTGAAACTGCACTGATGACCTTAACGCAGGGGGTATCCCAGACTACGAACAGCCCTAAAATTTCCGAGTGATCACTGATGAGTTGGACAGCTTCGTTGCCGGCGCTGTCGATGGTTGAGAACCTCGCTGTTTTCACCGCGACGTCAGGACGGTTGATCTCCATCCAACGACTAAAAGCGATTTCGCGTTCATTCGTGGCAAAAAAATCAGAATCATAAGCCAGCATCCCGGCAGAAGCGCCCTGCGGTAAGCCGGCAGACAGAAGCTCGGCTGCAATTTCGCCCAACCCAAAGTTGTCAGCTGAAACAAGAGAGACATAATCTTTGCCTGGAAGCATCCCAGTGGGGGCATTGTCAATCAAAACGAGTTTTATGCCTGCACCCGAGACCGCAAGGTGGGCATTTGTGACGGCTGTATTATTGACGGGAAGCGAAATAATCGCATCAGGATTGTCGCCCCGCAAACGGTCCAATGCATCAATTTGCGCTTTGGATGAAAAGTTACAATCTACAACGTCAATGACGATCGCACCGCATTCACCCAATGTTCCAATGATGCCCTGTACGACATGCCTGGCCCAGTCGCTTTCAAGAGTGTGCATGACGATTGCGACGCGTAATTTTTTTGCACGTGCCGCAGTTATGTCCTGTGGTAAAAGAGTAACGCGCTCTGGTGGCGAAGCGCGTTCACCGTGTGGTCCAAGTCCAAATATTGTCATGCCAATTCCTTCAACTGCTCGGTGGAGCTTGGGCCTCGTCGTCGGCTTGCCGCGTAATAGAGTTCAAAGTTTCTAGGCCGTATACAAAGTCTGGATGCTGAGTTGGAGTTCCCAACAATATCCAGTCTTTCAAAAAGACCGGCTCAAAGAGCGCGGAAACAGCGATGCCCGCCGCACCTAAAAGGGCGGCGGAATTGCCCATTTGCGACCGCAGGATGCGCAGATCTCGGGTGACTAGCGGATGCGATGCGCCATAAACGGTTTCACGTATGCTTGCGAGCAAGATGTCATTCGTCTGAGCTATCGACCCGGCGAAGACGATAAGTTGTGGGTTTAGCATGTTAGCAAGGGTTGCCACGACGCCGCCAATGAGGCGACCGCTCTGCACGACGATTTCTGTACTCACGGAATCGCCCATTTGTGCCGCCTGACAAACTTCAACCGCCGTTATATTTTTTTCACGTTCAAGCAATTCAGCCAGATAGGCGCTTTCCCCAGATTGTGCGGCCTTGATGCCCTTCGCCTTGATCATACTGGCACCAGCCATAGCATCCAGTGAACCAGTGGTGTCGTCAGATGTCACTGGCAATTGTCCAATTAAACCAACGGCGCCAGCAGCACCGTGGTAAGGTTTACCGTTGCTGACCAGACCGGCACCAATTCGCTGGCCGACTTTGATAAATAGCATGGTTTGTTGACCTATCCCAGCACCGCCATTCAATTCCCCCATCGTCATCGTCTCAACGTTAGAGTGCATCCAGACGGGGACTTTAAACCGCTGCATTAGTGCCTCGACAAAACCGCTGTTGTCCCAATTAGGCAGGAAGTTAGGGGTTTCGAGCAGAAATGGGATGTTGGGATCGGTGAGAACCGGGCCAGGTACGGAAATTGAAATACCCCACAAATTGGGAATTTTTGGTTGCCGCGTCATCAGCCAATTAATCAAGGTGCAGACACGGTCCGCAGTTAAGGTCTGATTCGCGATGTTGATTGCTTCGTGATGTTCCATAATGAGCTTGCCCTGCAGGTCGGCAAGTCCAACGCCGATGGCCGATTGGTCAAGTGTGACAACAACAAGTCGGGCGCGATCTTTAGTGAATTGGACGAGGCGCGGCGCCCGGCCACCTGTCGCTACGCCTGTTTCACTTTCGCTAACCAAAACCAATTCCGAAAGAATCGCAAGTCTGTCGGCAATAATAGCCCGCCCATATTCGCTGACACGCTCTAGTTCATGGCGGGTTGTCGCTTCACTCAAACGCACATGGTTCAGTATAGCTACAAGGCTTGCTGTAGCCGCTTCGCTGTTACGCTGCCGTCCTTTGCGCCTTTGGCGTTTCGGCGCTGATTTGTCTGTGTTCACGAAATTTTGACTCTTCATATGATAATTTACAACAATAGTTCCCAAGTATTTGCAAGGCAAGTCCTAACTTTTGCTTCTAAAATGCAAAAGTTATATTACTTATGCATAAATAGTGTTGACTAAAGTTTAAATTATACCTTATCAGTTAAGTCGAACGGCTTTACTTGCCGAATTTGGGAGGACAACATGGGTGACTGGAAGCTTGCGTATCAAGCAAATTGTTGGGGTGATCTTGGCGGCAATGCAGAGGGGGTGACCTCGATCTCGCAGCTCAGCTATCGTACATTTGGTGACATGGATCGAGCGTGCGCGGAGATCGCTTCTGCGGGTTATAAAGGTGTTGAATTGTTTGACGGCAACCTGCTCGACTATAGCGCCGCCGATTTTCGCACTGTGCTTGCCAACAACGGCTTATTTTTGGTTGCCACTTATTCTGGTGCCAACTTCATTTTTGACGACATTCTGCCAGAGGAACTGGCGCGCATCACACGAGCCGCTGACCGTGCCGCGGAACTAGATGCCCCGCATTTGGTAGTTGGGGGTGGCGCTAAGCGTTTTGATGGTATTCGCGATACGGACTATGATAAATTGGGGGCGGCACTTGATCGGGTTAAGTCATTGGCTGAGGATCGTAATCTTACTGCGCATTTCCATCCACATCTGTCGACAATCGTCGAGGGCCCCGAAGAGGTGCGCCGTATCTTCCGTCTGACTTCAATAGACTTTTGTCCGGACACAGCACACTTGGCTGCTGCTGGTGGCGATCCAGCGCAGCTGATCCGCGAATTTGCTGATCGTATTTCCTATGTCCACCTAAAGGGTTTCCAAAAAGAGCCCTTTGCATTCACACCACTCGATCGTGGTGATGTGCCTACCGACGAAATTATTGCAGCTATGCGCGAAACGAATTTCGCGGGCTGGGTCTGCACTGAACTTGATGCTTGGGACGATCCCGCTGATGGGGCGCGTTCCAGCATGGACTATTTAAACCAAGCCTAACTTGCTGGCATCAACCGGGGTACGCCCCAATCTTCTGGGAGGAAGAACTATGATTATGAAACGAAATATTTTGGGAATCGCCGCTGCGCTGGGGCTGGCAGTGTCCACTGCACCTGCTGTAGCTGATCCGTCCGCCGCATTGGCGGCATTACAGGAAACAGTCCTGTCCAAAGGCCCCAGCGGAGAAAATCCAAGCCCTGCAGCAGACCTCATGCTCAGCCAAACGGAAATTGATCAGATCAAGGCGATGAATGCGACCGCAGCCATTGTGATGCACTATGGTGGTAATGACTGGTCGAGCGCGCAGATCGAAGGCCTCAAGTTCCAATTTGGGGAAATGGGTATCAAGGTTATTGCCGTTACAGATGCTGGTTTCAAACCTGAAAAGCAAGTGGCAGATATTGAAACAATAATGATGATGGAGCCTGACATCATGGTTTCCGTTCCAACAGACCCATCGGCAACAGCTGCCGCCTATAAGGCTGTGGCTGCGGCTGGTGTTCAAATTGTATTCATGGAAAACACCCCTCCGGGTATGACGGCAGGCGTGGACTACGTTTCAGTGGTTTCGGCTGACAACTATGGCAACGGCGTTGCTTCAGCTCACCTTATGGCGCAGGCATTAGGTGACGAGGGTGGTCAGATAGGTCTCGTTTTTCATGCGGCCGATTTTTTTGTGACACGGCAACGCTATGATGCGTTCAAAGCAACGATCAATGAGAATTACCCAAACATCGAGATTGTAGCAGAGCAAGGCATCGGCGGACCGGATTTCTCGGGCGACGCAGATAAAGCAGCTTCTGCAATGCTGGTGTCGCATGCCGACCTCGATGGTATTTGGGCTGTTTGGGATGTTCCGGCTGAAGGTGTCATCTCGGCAGCTCGCGTTGCCGGCCGGGACGACCTGGTAATCACAACCATTGACCTCGGCGAAAACGTTGCGATCAATATGGCGCAGGGTGGCTTTATCAAGGGTTTGGGCGCACAGCGGCCTTTCGACCAAGGTGTTGCTGAAGCGATGCTTGCGGGCTATGGCTTGTTGGGCAAAGAAGCCCCTGCATTCGTCGCGGTTCCTGCTCTTCCAGTAACCAAAGACAACCTGCTCGAAGCCTGGGAGACAGTATACCGCTCCGAAGCGACGAAAAATATTCAAAATAGTATGAACTGACTTTGCAAAGGTCCTGTGGCAGTTCTCGCGCCGCAGGACCACTTTACACATTTTATTTACGGAGCATATCGATGACTAAAACACTAAACGTTGCACTAATTGGTGGCGGCTTCATGGGTAAGGCACATGCCTTGGCATATGCAGCGATGCCAATGTTTTTTTGGCCTGCCCCGGCAATACCGCACCGGAAGGTGGTGGTCGATTTAACCGAAGAGGCCGCTCAAGAGGCGCGTGACCGTTTCGGTTTTGAAGAAGCATCAAGTGACTGGAAAGCGATTGTCAACCGCCCCGACATCGACATTGTCGATATTTGCACTCCAAACAATTCTCACGCTGAAATCGCAATTGAAGCCTTGAAAGCTGGTAAACATGTAATTTGCGAGAAGCCACTTGCCGGGACACTTGCGGAATCTGTCGCAATGGCGAAGGCCGCCCGTGCGTCCAACGCTACAACGATGGTCGCCTTTAACTATCGCCGTACACCCGCTGTCGCTCTCGCCAAGAAATTCATTGATGAAGGTAAAATCGGCGACATAACCAACTTTCGTGGCACTTATTTGCAAGACTGGTCCGCAGATCCAAATGGGCCGTTATCCTGGCGCTTTCAAAAGAAGATAGCAGGGTCAGGCGCAATCGGCGATATTGGCACCCATGTAGTTGATATGGCACACTATCTTGTGGGTCCCATAGACACCGTGCAAGCGATTACTTCGACCTACGTAAAAACCCGCCCGATGCAACAAGGCGGTGTCGACAAACTGGGGGCATCCGACAAATCTGCCGACGCTGAACGCGCCGAAGTTGATGTTGATGATGAAGTCATGTCGATGGTGCGCTTTAAATCTGGCGCTGTTGGCAGTATCGAGGCCAGCCGCAACGCATGGGGTCGCAATAACTTCATCACGCTGGAAATCCACGGGACGAAAGGCTCGATTCTGTTCAACTACGAACGCCGGGACGAATTACAGGTTATGTTCGCCGATGATCCGGTTAATTCACGTGGCTTCCGTACTATCTACACAGGCCCTGCCCATCCCTATGGTGAAGGCCTTTGGCCGATCCCAGCACTGGGCATAGGTTACGGTGAGACCAAGATCATCGAGTGTTATGATTTCTGCAAAGCGATCATGAATGGTTCTCAGCCCTCGCCAAATTTTGAAGAGGCACTTTTAATTGAAAAGGTTGCCGATGCCCTCATCCGATCGGGTGAAACAAGCGCTTGGGAGAAGGTATAATGTCAACCGTTGCCGTCCGCATGGCCGGCATTTCAAAAAACTTTGGCGGTGTTAAAGCCCTGAAAAATGTTAACTTTGAAGTTTTGGCAGGAGAAGTCCACGCACTTTTGGGCGGCAACGGTGCCGGAAAATCAACGATCCTGAAGGTTCTGAACGGCGTGCATGTACCGTCGGCCGGCACAATTGAAGTATTGGGTGTACCACTCACCATTCATACACCCGAAGCCTCTCGCGCTGCAGGGATTGCAATGAATTATCAAGAAATGAGCTTGATCCCGACGCTAACTGTGGCTCAAAACGTTTTTTTGACGCGCGAGACGAAGTCAGGCGGTCTAATCGACGATAAAAAGGCAGAGCGCAAAGCCGCCAAACTCTTTGCAATGCTTGGTGTAGACGTTGATCCGCGCGCAATTGTTGGTGATCTTGGTGCAGGGCAAAAACAACTGACTGAAATCGTCAAGGCTATTTCCCAAAACGCACGCATTCTAGTGCTTGATGAACCATCCACTGCTTTGGCGATATCTGATGTAGATAGGCTGTTCACCTTCCTGCGCAAACTGAAGAAGCAAGGTGTTGCGGTCATATATGTAAGTCATCGAATGGACGAAATTGCCCGCATCGCTGACCGTGCTACGATCTTGCGTGACGGTAAGCATGTTATTACAGCTGCTATCGGCGACCTACCAATCGATACGATGATCGAACATATCGTTGGAAAACGGTCCCTTGGCCTTGCTGATATAGAACGGAGCGATGCTGTTCGCGGTGATATAGCTCTGGAGCTGCGCAACGTGTCGGGTCGTAATAAACCCGATAATATCTCGCTCACGATTTACAAAGGTGAGGTCGTCGGGTTGGCTGGCCTCCTTGGCTCGGGCCGCACATCTCTCGCAAAACTTGTCGCAGGGATTGAACCAGTGGTTTCTGGTGAAATTCGCATCAACGACCGCCCTGTTAGTTTCCGTCGTCCCGGTGACGCAATCACAGCGGGTGTGGCACTTGTGCCTGAAGCTCGAGCGACGCAAGGTATCATCGCAGCTCATTCAGTTTCCGACAACCTAACACTTGCTGCGCTGGATGGTCTTTCAAAGGCAGGCTTTGTCATTGCAGCTAAGGCGCACGCAGCGACAAACGCCCAAATCGAGCGGCTTTCGATCAAAACAGCAAGCTGCGATCATTCTGTTAGCACGCTTTCGGGCGGCAATCAGCAAAAGGTCGTCATTGGCAAATGGTTGGCCGTTGACCCGGACGTGTTGGTGCTTGACGAGCCAACAGCAGGCATCGACATCGGATCAAAATCCGAAATTATCAGACTAGTGCGTGAGCTGGCCGCGAACGGCAAAGCAATTCTAATGATTTCCTCGGAGTTATCGGAGCTTTTGACTGCCTGCGATCGGATTGTCGTAATGGCTGACGGACGCGTCTATGAGGATTTTTCCCGCGCCGCGCTGGATGATCCAGCTGAGGCAAATACCGACATCACACACCGCTTGCAAGCCGCTGAACAGCGGTTGCAAATTTCTATTCAAGAAGCCCTCGCTGCAGGGCAGGAGATTTCCCATGCCCAACAGTGACACAACCCACGCCGCTGGCTTGGTCGGCGCCTTTCTACAAAATTGGCGGCAAAATATCATCTATATCGGTTTTATTGCGATCTTTGTGGTCTTTGCGCTTACGCTGAATGACAGGGGGTTTCTGAACCCAAACAATCTGCTCAACATTGTCCGCCAGACAGCGATGATCGCCGTGATGGCTATAGCAATGACTTTCGTGTTGTCTGCAGGTGAAATTGATCTGTCTGTTGGTGTTGTCGCGGGCCTCTCCAGTGTCACTGTTGCCATGGTGATTTCTGTTGCTGGGCCATTTGCGGGGATTCTTGCAGGTCTGGCAACAGGCATTGCCATCGGCACCTTTAACGGCTGGCTAACTACAAAAATTGGTATCCCTTCGTTTTTAACGACACTCGCAATGATGGGTATTGCAAAAGGAATTGCGATGTGGGTTTCGGGCACATCCGCAGTTCCGATCTTGTCACAAAGCTATGCCTGGTGGTTTGGCGGTGGCTCCATCGGGCCCATTCCGGTATTGCTTTTTTGGATTTTGATTTTTAGTGCAGTCGGTCATGTAGTCTTACGCCGTACTGGTTTTGGTCGCAGGGTGCTCGCAACAGGTGGTGGCGAGCAAGCCGCTGGCTATTCCGGCATCAACACCGCCAAGATCAAGTTTCGGGTTCTGGTCATTTCATCTACTGCTGCGGCTTTGGCTGGGATGTTTTATGCGGGCCGACTGCAATCGGGCCGATTTCAGCTAGGCGAAGGAGACGAGCTATCAGTTATCGCCGCGGCTGTGCTGGGCGGAACCTCGCTTTTTGGTGGTAAAGGAACCGTTATAGGCACCATCGTTGGCGCGCTCATGATTGGCCTTATTAACAATGGATTAATTCTGATGGGGCTGGAGTTTAGTCAACAACTGATCGCACGCGGTGGTATCATTATTCTTGCTGTTGCGCTTAGCCAGAAAAGAGCGTGAAAATGAAAAATGTTACCATCATAGGTACTGTAACTGCAAAGCCGGAAACACGCGAGGAACTGTATGCGCTTTTGTCTGCGCAGGTTGAGCCAACTCGTAAGGAAAATGGTTGCATCAACTATGATTTCCATGTCGATGCAGAAGACACGTGCGTCTTTGTTTTCTATGAAAACTGGAGATCTCAAGAAGATCTGGACGCCCATTTGAGAATGTCGCATCTTGAGCCGTTGTTTTTGCAGGTTCACAGGCTTTTGGCATGTCCGGTAAATATTCGTTACCTTGCAATGCTTAGCAAGATGGCGTGATGGAGGCGCAAATCACACCAACATTTAGAACTCTTTAATAAGTTGAAATTAGGACCTTTCTGATTCAATCAAAATGAAAACGCTTTGATGTAAAAACACTCGATGGAGAAGACATGAAAACAATCAAGGGCCCAGCTTTATTTTTAGCGCAATTTGTTGGTGATAAGTCGCCTTTCAATTCATGGCAATCGATCACTAAATGGGCCGCTGAGTGTGGCTATATAGGCGTTCAAGTTCCAAGTTGGGACAAACGTCTTATTGACTTAGACCTCGCCGCAGAAAGCAAAAATTATTGTGACGAATTCAAGGGGCAGGCTGCGATGAATGGTATTGTCGTGACGGAATTGTCTAGCCACTTGCAAGGTCAGCTCGTTGCGGTGCATCCGGCTTATGACACTGCATTCGACGGATTCTGTCCTGAGCACTTTCGGGGGAGACCTGCTGCTCGACAGGAATGGGCAGTTGATCAAGTCAAGAAAGCGATCACAGCTTCGCGAAACATGGGAATTTCTGAACATGCGACGTTTTCTGGAGCACTTGCATGGCCATATTTATACCCTTGGCCGCAACGACCCACTGGCCTAGTTGAAACAGCCTTTGACGAACTAGCTCACCGCTGGATGCCCATTCTCGATCACGCGGAAACCAATGGTGTCGACATTTGCTATGAAATACATCCGGGTGAAGATTTACACGACGGCGATACTTTTGAAATGTTTCTGGAGCGTGTTGACAACCACGCTCGTTGCAACATGCTATATGATCCCAGCCATTACCTTCTGCAGCAATTAGATTATCTGGACAACATCGACATATATGCCGAGCGTATAAAAATGTTTCATGTCAAAGACGCAGAATTCAATCCAACTGGCAGAAAAGGAATATATGGTGGATTTCAAGCTTGGGCAGACCGTGCGGGCCGCTTCCGCAGTCTTGGCGATGGCCAAATAGACTTCGGAGCAATTTTTTCGAAGATGGCAACCAATAATTTCGATGGTTGGGCGGTTGTCGAGTGGGAGTGCGCGATTAAGCATCCAGAAGATGGGGCCAAGGAAGGCGCTCAGTTTGTGAAAGACCAAATCATTCGTGTGACACCTCACGCATTCGATGATTTTGCAGGGGTCGAATACAACGAAGCTGAGAACCGCAAAATGCTTGGATTGGAAAGTTGAACTATGAGTGATCCAATTAAATTAGGAATGGTGGGCGGTGGTAATGATGCATTTATCGGTGCAGTACACCGTATCGCAGCTCGCTTAGATGGTGAATTTGTCCTCACTGCAGGTGCGTTATCATCAACTCCTGAAAAGGCGATGGCATCCGGTAAAGCTTTAGGTCTTGCAGCCGACCGGACCTACCCGACATTTTTGGATATGGCTAAACGCGAAGCCCGACTGAAAGATGGGATCGAAGCTGTCGCAATTGTCACGCCAAATCACTTGCACTATCCAGTGGCCCGAGAATTTATAAAACGAGGTATACACGTTATCTGCGACAAGCCTTTGACGTCAACTCTTTCAGATGCAAAAAAAATGGAGGTCGCCGTCAGGAAGTCAGACGCACTCTTTATTCTGTCACACAATTACACTGGTTACCCAATGATCCGTCAGGCCAAAGAAATGATTGCGGATGGCACATTGGGAAATTTGCGGATGATTCAAGTTGAGTATGTTCAGGATTGGCTTACCGAACCTGCAGAAGAGTTGGGAGTAAAGCAGGCGGAATGGCGCACAGATCCTGCTCGCTCAGGAGTTGGAGGAGCGATTGGCGATATAGGGACTCACGCCTACAATTTGGCACGGTTTGTGACCGGATATAAACTAGATAGTTTGGCAGCAGACCTTGATTCTTTTGTGCCTGGAAGGAGACTTGATGACAACGCACATGTAATGATGCGATTTGAAGGCGGAGCAAAGGGAATGTTGTGGTGTAGCCAGGTCGCTCCGGGTAATGAAAATAACCTACGCTTACGTATTTTTGGTGAAAATGGCGGCATAGAGTGGAGCCAGGAAGATCCAAATTATCTTTGGTATTCACCATATGGGGCTCCAAAGCAGCTGTTAACCCGTGCTGGTAGTGGCGCGGCAGACTCTGCAAATGCTGTCAGCCGCACCCCTGGGGGGCATCCCGAAGGGTACTTAGAAGGGTTTGCAAACATTTATACTGAAGCTGCAAAAGCTATAAGAGCAGTGGGTGCTGCAAAACCCATTCCAACGGATATCAAACTGCAAGGTATCGAGGAAGGTATTGAAGGCGTTCGCTTTCTCACCGCATGCGTCCAATCTTCGAAAAGAAATTCTGCCTGGGTTTCACTTTGGCAAGTGTGAGTAACACCAAGCGATCCCACCGGTTCTTATATACATTTTGTTTGTGTGTCCCAGGATGAGACGAATTCTACGTAACAGAAATTAATGCTGAGTAGTGAAACGCAAAATGAGAAAGCCCAGCATAAAGGCAAATCCAGAAGGCCCCTATGGGTACTGTCAGACCAAACGAGCTTGAGACGGGGCGGGCTGTTTCGTAGCCCCTTCGTATGACAAAACGCTCTCCATTTCGCTACATGAAACCTGGCCCGGGGTTCCTCGACCATCCCGCCTAGGCCCGTGGACCGGGAACCAAGAACCAGTGCTCTATCGGACAATAGAGTACGCACCGTCGACCTGTTACCGGCGTTGCCTGTACACAATTGGCGTTGGTTAGTTTTGCTCGGGCCACGGTCCGTGGACCAACGGCAAGGGTTACTGCGCCCAATCGCTACCTTTGATCTGTGGGATCCAGGCCCGGACTCCCCGTTTCCAGGGCCCCGCGTCTCGGACCACGGGCCTTTAGT
>Ga0115559_1001609_pt1 | contig 14862 bp, 12 predicted proteins | sample COGITO_mtgs_1105_3_FD_87281 | JGI IMG/M metagenome (GOLD analysis project Ga0115559, IMG submission 87281) | Pelagic marine microbial communities from North Sea - COGITO_mtgs_110506 | ecosystem: Environmental > Aquatic > Marine > Epipelagic | place: Germany:Helgoland, sampling site Kabeltonne... | reverse complement strand
TAGTAGCGGGAACTGGACTCGAACCAGTGACCTTCGGGTTATGAGCCCGACGAGCTACCTACTGCTCTATCCCGCGATATAGGTGGCAAATATACAACCTTTTTATAATTCTAAAAGAAAAATTGAAAATATATCTTACTGTTCTATGCTATTTGCTTCGAAAGAATTTAGGTTGTGGTCTAAAATACTAATGTTGAACTGTATAGGATTGCAGCATACTTCGCAATCCTCAATATAATTTTGCTTGGCCTGAGAAAAATCAATTAAAATTGAGACCTCTTCCCAACAATGGGGGCATTGATAAAAGTGTTCTTCCATTATCCTAGGGTTTCAATAGCTTCTGTAATCTTCTCCCAATCCGACATTAATTGATCGAGTTGGTCTTTTTTGGCTTGGTAACTTTCAAAAAAATCAGGCTTGGCCACGGTTTGATCGTAGTTGAGCTCCATTTCTACGTCAATTTTTTTGATGTCACGCTCCAAATTAGCGATCGAAGCTTCCGCTTTACTCAAACGGTTATTCAACGACTTGAGTTGCTTTTGATCTTCGTAGGATTGTTTGGGTGCCGCTGTTTTTTGAGGGGTTTTTATTTGGGTGCGTTTTTCAACTTCCCGCAAATTTTCAACCTGGCGCTGTTCTAAATAAAAATCGATATCCCCCAAATACTGCTTGAGTTTTTGATCTTTAAATTCATAAACCGTAGAAGTTAGTCCTTGTAAGAAATCTCTATCGTGAGACACTAAAATAAGGGTGCCTTCAAATTGCTGAAGGGCTGTTTTTAGTACATTTTTAGATTTGATATCCAAGTGATTGGTAGGCTCATCCATAATGAGCACATTCAAAGGTTGAAGCAGTAGTTTTGCTAGGGCAAGTCGGTTCCGCTCCCCTCCCGAAAGTACTTTTACATATTTTTCAGCAGCATCCCCTCTAAACAAAAAGGATCCTAAAATATCACGGACTTTAGAACGGTTGGTTTCATTGGCAGCATCAATCATGGTGTCTAAAACCGTTTTACTCCCATCCAAATATTCCGCTTGGTTTTGTGCAAAATACCCAATCTGAACATTGTGTCCTAGTTTTACATCACCCTTGGCTTCTAAATCTCCCACAATAATTTTAGCAAGGGTCGATTTTCCTTGTCCATTTTGACCTACAAAAGCAATTTTACTCCCCCGATCGACCATTAAATCGATGTTTTGAAGCACTTTCAAATCGCCGTATTCTTTAGAAATCTGCGTGGCTTCCACCACTACTTTTCCGGGTGTTGTAGAGACCGGGAATTTGAGTGTCATCACACTGTTGTCATCTTCATCAACCTCAATTCGTTCTATCTTGTCCAGTTTTTTAATTAGCGATTGCGCCATGGTTGCTTTGGACGCTTTGGCTCTAAATTTTTCAATCAACTTTTCCGTTTGCTCAATCTGTTTTTGTTGATTTTTTTGAGACGCTAATTGCAATGTTTTTTGTTCTTCTCGCAAAACGAGGTATTTGGTGTATGCTTTTGGATAATCGTATATTTTACCCAATACAATTTCAATGGTTCGGTTGGTCACATTGTCCAAAAACATCTTATCATGCGACACAATCACCACGGCTCCAGAATAGTTATTTAAAAACTGTTCTAACCAGATAATCGATTCGATATCCAAGTGATTAGTAGGTTCATCTAATAGTAAAATATCATTGGTTTGCAACAATAGTTTTGCCAACTCGATTCGCATCCGCCATCCTCCTGAAAAGGTATCGGTTAGCTTGTCGAAATCTTCGCGTTTAAATCCTAAACCAATTAATATTTTTTCGGTATCGCCTTGATAATTATAACCTCCTAAAATTTCATATTGTTCCTGTACTTCATTGAGCCCAACCATCAAATCATGGTAGCCTTGACTTTCATAATCGGTACGCTCCGCCAATTGAGTATTAATGTCTTCGAGTTGTAATTCTAAGGCTTTAATTTCTACAAAGGCTTGATATGCTTCTTCTAAGATAGTTCTACCTAAAACAAAATCGATGTCTTGTTTTAAGAATCCAATTTTAAGATCCTTTTTTTCATGAGCGACTTGACCTTCGGTATATTCCAGTTCGCCTGAGAGTAATTTTAACAGTGTTGATTTTCCAGCCCCATTTTTTCCTATTAAACCAACACGATCGCCACCACGAAGTCGAAAGGAAATATTTTCAAACAAATAATCGCCTTGAAATGATACGGATAACTTATGGATGTTTAACATTTAAAAATTGTAAAAAGGAATAATTATAAATAGTTTAGCTTTGTCTTAACAAGTTGCAAAAATAGGAAATTATGATATTAAAAAAAGGAAATAAGCTCTATAGTATTCTGACAGGCAAATGTCCTAAATGTCATTATGAATTAATGTACAAAACCCGCAATGCGTATCAGCTTTCCCAAACCTTAAAAATGCACGAACGTTGTGGACATTGTAACACAAAATACAAAATTGAACCCTCCTTTTTTTATGGTTCGATGTATGTCAGTTACGGGGTTGGAATTGGGTTTTCTGTTGCTGCTTTCTTAATAACATTCATCTTTTTTGAAACCTCATTAGTCACTTCATTTATTGCGATTGTTGCCACACTTATTGGGTTTATGCCCATAATCATGCGACTCTCTCGAAATATTTGGATCAACCTTTTTATGAGTTACGATGCTGAATTTGCTCAAAAAAAAACTAAGCAAACCGATTGATATCGATTTCTTCTGGCAATGGCGTGTCGTTTTCAATCGAATTATAAAGGGCTTCTGCCATAGATGGCGCCACCAAAACCCCGCGTGTTCCTAAACCATTTAACACAAACAGACGTTTATGATCGGAATGTTGCCCTACTAAAGGGCGACGGTCTACGACGGTTGGGCGTATGCCAGCACGCTGATCCACGACTTCATAGTCACAACTTACAAGGCGTTCCAATTTTTCTAAAAGTTCAGATTTTGCCTCAGCTGTTGGTTGATTCGTTTTATCGGTCCATTCATAGGTCGATCCCACAAGATACTGATCGGCTCCCATCGGAATGACAAAAATACTCGATTTCAAAATCGACTCTAGTTGGAGTGTTGGGGCATGAATGGTAATAAGTTCACCTTTGGTACCTTCTAACGGCAAGTGTTTGAAGTACGGGTTTTTGTGAATCCCAAAACCTTCGGTAAACACAATGCGTTCTGCGCAAATATCATGGTACCTAAGTCCTTGAGAGTCTTCCACGAGCGACTCATAATCAAAAGCTACTTCTTTATATTGATTGGTTTTTAAAAGAAATTCGCGGTAGGATTCAATCAAGCGTTGGGTATCGATACGGCCGGTCGCGTTCACTTCTCCAAACCCAAAAGGCGCTTTGACAGAGGTGTTTTTATTAGTAACTAAATTAGGATTCAGGAAATTAGTTAGCAATGGTTTATCACAAGCTAAAAACCAATTGTTCTGTTCTTTAACCGAATTAAAAACGCGATGTATTGGCAATACATGATCCAATTTAAGCCCTAAAAGCTTTTCAAGAGCGGTATATTTAGGGATGGCAACCTCTAAGTGAGTCGCAGCGTTCCAAGTGGCTGTAAAACGCTTTAACACAACGGGATTATACAGCCCACTAGCCACCACCGATGCTTGTTGCGATCGGTTGCTGAGCACGATAAATGATTTGTTGTGAAGTCGTAATTGTTCGGCAAACATAATGCCTGCTAGTCCTGACCCCACAATAATATAATCATACTTCATTTAAAAGGGTTTTAAAACACAAAACGCCTATCGTAAGATAAGCGTTTAGGAATTGTATTTGAAGTTAACTAGTAACTCCACATATCTTGTTCGAAATTTCTAATTTTTTCTTTAATTCTATCCGACTCTAAAAGCTGCATCAAAGCATTTTCAGGGATGTAATCCTTAATACTTCGATCTTGATACACATTATCTTCTTTATAAATATAGGCTGAAAATCGTCTTGAATTAAGAAGGTGATCGAAGCTTACAGGCTTGGATGTATTAGATTCATTGAATGCTTCTGCTTTATGTAATATATCTCTTGTGTCTGGGAAAAATATCCAGAATAAATCAACCGTTACTGGTTTTAAATCTGGGTTGTCTTTCATATCAGATTTAGATCGAGCAGTTTGCACCACTGGCGCTATTGCAATAGGTCGGTATTTTAATTCTGCATGTCTTTTATCAAAGTACCAAATACCTTTCATTTTGTACTGAATCACGTCGGCATAATCAAAATTTTCTTCAGAATATTCTTCTGGTTGAAGTAAATTATTTGCAAAGATCAAACGATCCATATCATTGTCAAATTGAGCGTAGTCGTCATCATTTAACTCGGTCTCATCAATGTCATTGTACTCTCCAAGGTCAATATTGTTCTTAACAAGAAATGCTTTTTTAGTTCCTGCCTCATTCGTAATTCGATCAAGTCCTATGTTTTCACCTTCTCCTTTTTTGATTTTTTGATATTTCAAAGCTGCATTTAATTCTTCCAAAGAAAGTTTTTCTTTTAAATTATCTTTTTTGTAAACAAAAGGGATCGTTTGATTCTTTGCGTTGACTAAAAGATAGTGAATTAACGGACGTCTTTCGTCTCTTACTAAAGTTGTATCTGAAGGATAAAACAAAGGAAAATTAACACGTTCGTTCAAGTCAATAACTTCCCAAATTGTTTTGGAAAATAAAACATCTCTTTCATTGACATACGCATATGGCAAGGGACTGTTATTATTTAAGTCCACTTCTTCGTCCGTCATAACACCGATTTGTTCGGGTGTCTTTGCATTGAGAACATTAACTTGTCCGAAGGCAAATACTGGTAGGATTAAAACTGTTAAAAGTAAATGTTTCATTTTTTTTATTAATTTGTCAATTGAATAATAATTGGATCGGCTTCTGGAATTAGAACTGAGACTCCCTGAACCCTTACCCTAATATTGTCAATTGTTATTGTTGATTTTCGAGGGGCAGAATTCACAGCCGCTTTGGCACTGGCGTCTAACCTGTTTCCTGAAACTGATATCGGAGTTTGACCAGATATTGTCAAATCAAACGAGTATACAGAGGGATTCAAGTCGTAAACAAAGCCTTCAAAAAAAGCGAGAATTTTAGAGGTTGTAACATCTCTTTTATTTAATCTCACAGAACCGGTTTTTCCGGAAATTTTACCTTTTGGAGATGGAATGTTCTTAATTCTAAATTGTTTGGAAGAGCTTACTTTTGAGCCGTCATCCAAAGTCGCAGTCGCAGTAATATTTGTCGTGGTTCCCGTAGAAGGCACTATTAAATATTTCCCATCACCCACTTTTCTGATTCCAGATCCAGACACACTCACTTTGTTGTTTGGCACCCCAGAAATAGACACCGTTAAAGGATTCTCAAGACCTCTATAAACCACATTCATTTTATCGGCCGCAATGGAAGCGTCTTTTGGACGTGGTACTACGACATAATTTCCAATAATAGGAATGTCTAAAGGTTTACCGTCTTCCAAGAAAGTGAATTTTCCTTCAATTGGATGTTCTCCTACATTTCCTACATTAAAGTCGAGTTTTGCTGCACCAGTCTCATCAATAGCGTTTGTAAGATTAATCTCTTGCCCTTGAACCGTCAGTTTTGTTGGAGTTACATTGGCGTATTTTCCTAAAACAACACGTCCTTGAAATTTTTCACCAGCAAAAAACGCCGATTTATCTGCTAATACAATTGCTTGATAATTTTTTAATGTCACAGCTTCTGTTAGCGTATTTCCTAAGAACAAGTTAAACAAACTCGCTTCTGTCACTTTAACATCATTTTGTAAGGCGGTTAATTTGGTAAATGAAGCAATGGCAGGAAACCCTTGATAGTTGTATGCTAACCACTCAATCTTTACACCATCTTTATTAGCAACCTTTTCTGTACTAAAACGTTTTTCAAAACTGTCGATCGCTTTCTTGTACATCACGTCCTCTCCGATGACTACTTTAATATCAGATACGTATTTTTCAATTTCAGTCATCACTGCTTGACCTTCCTTAGTCAGGCGGTCGCCAGTGAACCATTTTTCGTCTAAAATATCCGTTTTATCCATGGCCTCAAAAGGCAATTTACCGGTGTCTGGATCTATTGTATATTTCCCAGATTTTAATAAATCAACTTTTAAAGTTTCAATATAATTATAAAATCGGTCTGATATTATATTTACTTGTTTTGCCTTATTTGCAGCAACTGCAAATTCTTCAGGCTTTTCTTCTGCCTTGGTTATTAAATTTGTTAATAAGGCTGTATTTGATTCTGTATTTGCTTCATTTGACTCCGCAAATTTTGCTTCCATAAGGCCAAATGCAGACAGTACTTCTTTTGACATATTCATTGCCATCATTGCGATAAACACTAAATACATCAAATTAATCATTTTCTGTCTTGCTGATGCTTTTCCTCCTGCCATTTCTAATTAGTTTTTAGTTAGTTATTAATTAATTTATGAAACTAATTAGTTTTTGTTCATTGCAGAAAGCATTCCTCCATACACTCCGTTTAAAGAGGATAAGTTAGACGCCAAAGATTCCATTTGTTCTTTAAGTTTTGTTGCATTTTCTATAGACTCTTGATTGATCTCAGCTTGACGACCTGCACTTTCTAATTGTGCTTTGTAAAGACTGTTAATCGATTCCATTTGGCTTGCTGCTTTGGCCATTTCATCGCTATATTTTTGAGACGCACCCATAGAGCCACCCATTCCAGCGGCAGCTGAGTTAAGATCTCTGATGCTTTCACCTAGACTCGTGACTAGGGCTCCATCGATTTTAGCTTCTTTTAATAGACTATCTAATTTTTTTGTGAGTATTCCTTCTGCATCTTCTTCTTTAGCTGCCTGTTTGGCTGCTTTTGAAGTCGCAGATCCACCTAATAATTCAGGGTATGCTAAAGTCCAATCCAAATCATCAGATTGTTTTTCAAATGCCGACCATGTAAAAACAAGTGCTTCTACAATCATCCCTGCTGTTAAAATCGCAGAGGCAAAAGGCCAGTGTTGGATTTTAAAAAGTGCTCCAACAATAACAATTGCTGCTCCTAGTCCGTAGACCATGTTTGTGATCGTAATTTTTCCTTCTTTAGCCATGATAATGAATTTTAATGTTATTGGTTAGTTTTTTGATTTATAAATGATTTTAATTTGTTGCTGCATTTGCAGTTATATCTGTTCCCATATAATCTTGGACCGTACGAAATCCTATATAACTTCGAGCTGAATCTGCATACTCATAATCTCTTGAACTCACCTGTAAAAAATAGGCGACATCTTTCCATGAACCTCCACGGACAACTTTTCGTTGATTTTCCACATCGTCAACAATAGGATTAAATGAGGTCGAATATTCATAAGACCCTGAATCGTAGGATGACATGATCCACTCCGAAACATTTCCGGCCATGTTGTACAGGTTATAATCGTTAGGTTCATAAGCATCCACTTCGACAGTGTATAGTGCCTGATCTGCTGCATAATTACCTCTCAAAGGTTTGAAGTTTGCCATGAAACATCCACGATCATTTTTCGTGTATGGTCCTCCCCAAGGAAAGGTAGCACCTTCTAGTCCACCTCGGGCTGCATATTCCCACTCAGCTTCAGAAGGCAAACGAAATGCATTTACATATTGTTGTCCTTTTTCTTTTTTATAAGTGTTTTTAAGTAACGTTCTCCACTGACAGAATGCTTTTGCTTGTTTCCAAGTGATTCCAACCACTGGATAATTTCCGTAGGCTTGGTGTGAGAAATAATCATTGTGCATTGGTTCGTTATAAGAATATTCAAAATCACGAATCCAAACTGTAGTATCTGGGTATATAGGTACAGGTTCGGTATAAATAAAATCGCTTCGTTTCACCCCTGGAACTCCTTTGTATTTAGCCGCCTCTTGAGTGTCCATGTAGGTGTATTCAAATTCAAATTGACTCCAGTCCCATGTACGTTGACCATTGTAAGATTCTTCTTTGGGAAGATACATATTATCAAATACTTCAGAGTATAGCTCATCTGGATAATCCTCCGTCTCAAAAACAAGATCTACGTCACGATTCAGCTTACGTTGCTCATCGCCATAAGTGTCGATCATGTATTTTTCGTAAGGGGTCATATCATCCTCTTCAATAGACAAATAAGCGTATTCGCCAATCCCTTCATCCTCTGAAGTTTTACCTTCTAAATCAGCCATTTCGGCAAGTTTGTATCGTAGAACGGAGTCTCTAACCCAGTGGACAAACTGTCGGTATTCGCTATTAGAAATTTCGGTCTCATCCATATAAAATGAACGTACAGTCACTGTTTTTGTTGGCGCATCTTGAAGACCCACTAAATCATCATCCGATTTCCCCATGATAAAAGCACCACCAGGAATTAAAGTCATCCCGAATGGTTTTTCAGGATGCCATTTTTTAGCTTTTACACCTATCAATTCTCCCTTATCTTTTGAACCACAACTGGTAAAAAAGGCTAATACTATTATTAATAAAATGGTTTTTTTCATAAACTATAAATTCGAGAGAAAATCTCTGAAATATTTTAATTTGTAAATCTATCTATATATTTGCTAAAAAACAACTTTTTTTAATTGAATACAGTTAAAAAGGTTGAACAGATTTTCAATTCAGGTTTTCTTATATGCTTTGTACCATCTTTCAGGGATAACGCCGTTGGTTGCGCTCACATAGTCTTCATACATACAGGCTAATAACGGATGTTGTTTTGATTTATTATGGGAGTACTCTAAAAAAGGGACTTCAATCCACCATCTTCCAGTCTTATTACTCTTAAAAAACACTAATTCTTCGTCCTCTACAAGCACCGTAAATTTAACATAACTGCTTTGATCCGTAAAATCATCGTCTTTAACTCTACAATTCACACCTTCTATAAAATACCACACAATTTGAGCCACAAGCATCGCCGTGGCCTCATCGTCTTGAGACGGATTATACTCATATACCCCAAAAGAAGTGACTTTATTACTAATTCCTGCATAGCGTGAAATAGCGCAAATTTCGCGACCATTAAACCCATTTGGCGAATATTTTTGTTTAAGACTTACTTCAGAAGATTTGACAGAATTTAAGTCTAACGTCACAAGATCAGCATCTCTTAAGACGGGCTCAACGGCACTTATTGAATGGACGATTTCTCCTAAGCGGTAGGATTCGAAGTAGAGTTTCTCCATTAAATCAATTTCTTCTTGAGAATTAAAAAAAGTTTGAAACCCTAAGGCAGTATAATTAAATAAGTTATAAGGCTGTTCTAGAATGATTTTCCCTAAAAAACTGCCATTATTGATCGGTTTGCCAGAATCGCCTAAATCAAAACTTTTATCAATATTAACAATATTAATCATGGAGCTTATTTTGTCATAAGCGCGGTAATTCGCATACGTTAAGTCCTGACTTCCCCCAATAATAATTGGAATAATATTTTCTTTTATTAGGCTAGAAATAACTTTTGACAAAGCAAAATAAGTGTCTTCAACCGTTTCTCCTTTTTGTATGTCGCCTAGATCGGCCACATTGTGCATCCAATTTCCTGGAAATAGTTTGTAAAATGCTTTTCTTATTTCGTGGAGCTGAAGTTCTTCACCAATATAGTCCACGGAGTTTCTGGTTTCTAAAACACCCACAATGGCCATCTTAACACCCTCTAAATTGGGCTCAATAGCCGCACTGTGAATCCTTAATTTTTTCCCTATAGTCTGACTGTGCTGCAACTCGAGTTGGTCTACGAGCCGATCTTGCACAGGCGAAAGAAAACTAAAATCCATTACTTTTTCTTTTTAGCACGTGTTTTTTTCTTGGGCGCATTTTTAGCAATAATCCCTTTGACTTCTTCTAAGGTTAGTTTTGTAGCGTCCACTGTTTTTGGCAATTCAATTTTGGTTTTACCTTGGATAATATTGTGTCGTCCCCAGCGTGCTTTTTCAACACGAATTTCATCTTCTTCCCAGTCATGGATAAGTTTATCAATTTCTTTTTGAATTTTATCCTTAATTAAGGTTTCAATATCCGTGTCAGAAAGATTGTCCCAGTCATATTTTTTGTTGACATTAATGAACATATTATTCCATTTGATAAACGGCCCAAAGCGCCCTTTACCTTTTTGAACTGGTAAGCCATCATACTCATATATTGGCGCATCTGCTGCTTCTTTTTCATTTATTAATTCAATCGCATCTTCCATTTCAACACGCATTGGATCCATCCCTTTTGGAAGGGAAACAAATTTATCGCCAAACTTGACATATGGCCCAAAACGACCGTTATTTACGATGAGGTCTTCTCCTTTATATTCGCCTAAATCCTTTGGAAGTTTAAATAATTCTAACGCCTCATCAAAAGTAATCGCTGCTAATTGAAAATTGGGAGGAACACTCGCAAAGACTTGTTTTTCTTCTTCGTCGGAAGTTCCAATCTGAACAATCGGTCCAAATTTTCCTAAACGAGCGCTTAATTGACGTCCTGTTTTTGGATCCTTTCCTAAAATTCGTTCTCCAGATTCTCGTTCTGCATTTTGACTTACATCTTCTACTTTTGGATGAAAGTCTTTGTAAAACGACTTCATCATTTTTGTCCAATCTTCTTTTCCGCTCGCAATTAAATCAAAATCGGCTTCGACTTTGGCTGTGAAATTATAATCTAAGATCGCTTCAAAATGATTTACTAAAAAGTCGGTGACAATCATCCCAATATCTGTTGGGACTAACTTTCCTTTATCGGAACCAAACTTTTCAGTTAATTTTTTTCCTGTTAAATCTCCATTCGATAAGGTCCATAAAGAATACCTACGTTCTTCACCATCAACCGAACCTTTTTCAACATATTTTCTATTTTGAATTGTGGATATGGTTGGTGCATAGGTAGAAGGTCTTCCGATGCCTAATTCTTCTAATTTTTTTACTAAAGACGCTTCGGTGTACCGGTATGGCGGTCTCGAAAAACGTTCGGTCGCTGTAATATAATTGTTTCCTAATGCTTCATTGAGAGTCATCGCAGGCAACATGCCTTCTTGTTCTAAATTCTCCTCATCCGTACCTTCAAGATACACTTTTAAAAACCCATCAAATTTAATCACCTCACCGTTTGCGGTAAATGTTTCACTGTGATTTGGTGTGTTGATTTTTACATTAGTTCTTTCTAACTGTGCATCACTCATTTGAGATGCAATAGCACGTTTCCAAATAAGGTCATACAAGCGGGCTTGGTCGCGTTCTAAATTAACCGAATGGGTTGAGAAATTCGTAGGGCGAATGGCCTCATGGGCTTCTTGTGCTCCTTTCGATTTTCCTTTGAAATTACGTGGTTTACTATAGGTGTCTCCATAGGAAGATAAAATTTCTTGAGCGGCGGTGTCTCGTGCTTGTTGTGATAAATTGACGCTGTCCGTTCTCATGTATGTAATGAGTCCTGCTTCATAAAGTCGCTGTGCCATATTCATTGTTTTACTCACCGAAAAATACAATTTTCGAGCGGCCTCTTGCTGTAAAGTAGAGGTTGTAAATGGTGGTGCAGGCGATTTTTTGGCAGGCTTTTTCTCAAGACTTGATACTGAAAAAGCGGCATCGCTATTTTGTTCTAAAAATGCTTTTGCAGCAGCTTCGCTTTTGAAAGCTTTTGGTAATTTTGCTTTAAAGGTGTTTCCTTTTGCAGTGGTAAATTCTGCATCAACTCTATAAGTTGCTTCCGATTCAAATTTTTGAATTTCACGTTCACGCTCCACAATTAATCGAACCGAAACCGATTGTACACGACCCGCAGAAAGACCGCCTTTGACTTTTCGCCACAATACTGGAGATAATTCATAGCCAACAATTCGATCTAAAACACGACGCGCTTGTTGCGCATCAACCAAATTGTAATCTATTCCCCTTGGGTTTTTGACCGCTTTTTCTATCGCTGTTTTGGTGATTTCATGAAATACAATTCGCTTTGTTTTGGCTTTGTCTAATTTTAAGGTTTCGGCTAAATGCCACGCAATGGCTTCCCCTTCTCTATCTTCATCACTTGCCAACCAAACAACCTCTGCTTTTTTAGCCAATGCTTTTAGCTTGCTAACAACCGTTTTTTTGTCGCTTGAAACCTCATACTTTGGTTTGAAGTCACCTTCTACATCTACCCCCAGTTCTTTGGAAGGCAAATCGGCGATGTGCCCAAAACTAGATTCAACTTTAAAGTCTTTTCCTAGAAATTTTTCAATAGTCTTTGCTTTCGCAGGGGACTCAACAATCACTAAATTCTTAGCCATATCTTATTTTTAAAGAGGTACAAATGTAGATGATTTTTTTTATTTCTTTAATTTATTTCTTCTACAAATCAAAAAATGACTGCAAATAGCTGTCGTTTTTAACAAGCCTATATATCAATTTAAAAACTTATAAGTCAGCCGTTTGAGTAGCAGATTCAGAGGTCTCAAATCCGATTACTTTTTTATAAATAATATATTGAGGAAGGTATAAGAAACAGCCAAAAAACAAACTCCCTAAACCAAAAGTAACCAAAATAACTACATATAATAGAATGGTATTTAATACTAAAGTTAAAAAAGTAATGCCCCATTTTTTATTCCCAAGAGCAAACCCAGTTTTTATGACTTCCGAGATTGTTAAATTGGGATTATAGACAAATATCGGAAGCATAAACATCAGCGGGATGATGGCGTATACGATCGGAAAAAAACAAAGCAAGGTCGCAACGATAGCGATCCCCACATAAGCTAATAAAAAGACGACTGATTTTCCTATAAGTGCTTTCTGAAAAAAGTGAAAAAAATCAGTGACTGCAAAAGATTGTCCGTGATCTATTCGTTTTAAAATTCTAAAAAAACCTAGATACATCAACGAAGAGACGATGCTAAGCGTTAACATCAATACATAAACCCATACTAAAGAAGCGCCATAATCATCTATAAGCGCTTGGCTTAGAGCTGTAGAATCCATTATGCCGTTTGATGAGTTTTCTAAAGCAAGTCTAAAATAAGGGATATAGAAAGAAATTATGAAGGGCATCATGATTAAAATTGAGAGCAATTGTAACAAAAGTCCTTGAAACCAGACTTTTTTAAACAATACTATCGAATCGTTAAATAAGTCACCAAAATCTGTTGGTTTAGCTAACTGAATCTTACTTAATAGTGTTTGAAATGCGAACATAATTGTGAGGTTTAAGGATGTAATATCTTTCAAATAAAGAAGTTTGTTTGGTCAAATCAAAATAAAAAACGAAAATACTGACACTTTGTCATAAAAAACAAATTTATTGTATCTTTGCATACTTATTGTCCATGATTGGATTTTGAAAACTTATGGAGAAAACAATTGACGAAACAGTTCAAGGCTCAAAATTAGCCGTTAAACCCAAACTAGAAAACACCAAGAAGCTTTTTATAGAAAGCTATGGATGTGCTATGAATTTTAGTGATAGTGAAATTGTCGCTTCCATCCTTTCAAAAGAAGGCTTTAACACAACCCAAGTTTTAGAAGAAGCGGATCTGGTATTGGTAAATACGTGTTCGATTCGAGATAAAGCAGAGCAAACCGTTCGGAAAAGACTCGAAAAATACAATGCGGTAAAACGCATCAACCCAAAAATGAAAGTCGGCGTTTTGGGCTGTATGGCGGAGCGTCTTAAAAGTACATTTTTGGAAGAAGAAAAAATCGTTGATTTAGTGGTAGGGCCAGATGCTTACAAAGATCTCCCTAACCTTATATCGGAAGTTGAAGAAGGCCGAAGTGCCGTAAATGTAATTCTTTCTAAAGACGAAACTTATGGCGACATCTCACCTGTAAGATTGCAATCGAATGGAGTGACTGCTTTTGTATCTATCACAAGAGGCTGCGACAATATGTGTACGTTTTGTGTGGTGCCTTTTACAAGAGGTCGCGAGCGCAGTAGAGCGCCTCAAAGCATCCTTGAAGAAATTAATGATTTATGGAATAAAGGTTACAAAGAAGTGACGCTTTTGGGACAAAATGTTGATAGCTATCTTTGGTACGGTGGCGGTTTAAAAAAAGAATTTTCAAAGGCTACAGACATGCAAAAAGCGACGGCCGTTGATTTTGCATTACTTTTAGATATGTGCGCCAAAGCACAACCAAAAATACGCATTCGATTTTCGACCTCTAATCCGCAAGACATGTCATTAGACGTCATCAAAACGATGGCTAAACATCAAAATATCTGCAACCATGTTCATCTTCCAGTTCAAAGTGGAAGTAATAGAATTTTAGAAGCAATGAACCGTCAGCATACCCGTGAAGAATATATTGAATTAGTAAAAAACATTAAACGTATTATTCCTGACTGCAGCATTTCTCAGGATATGATTTGTGGTTTTCCAACCGAAACAGAGTCCGATCACCAAGACACTTTGAGTTTAATGGATAAAATTAAGTATAGTTTTGGATATATGTACGCCTATTCCGAGCGCCCAGGCACCATGGCAGAAAGAAAACTAAAAGATGATGTGCCTTTTGAAACTAAAAAGAGACGTTTGGCTGAAGTCGTTGAACTGCAACGCGCGCATGGTTTATTAAGAACGAAGCAATATCTGAATCAAACAGTGGAAATCTTAATTGAAAAAGAATCAAAAAAATCTACTTCAGAATGGTCTGGAAGAAGTGCGCACAACGTCGTGGCTGTTTTTCCGAAAGAAACCTATAAAATTGGAGATTTTGTTTTAGTCAAAATACATAATTGTACGAGCGCTACTCTCATTGGAAACGCCATCGGTTTATCTGAAAATAATTAATTATGGAAACAGTTCAATCTATAAAACAACGGTTTGGAATTATTGGAAATGACACGGGTCTTAATCGTGCCATAGAAAAAGCTGTTCAGGTGGCACCTACAG
>Ga0115559_1001607_pt1 | contig 14865 bp, 9 predicted proteins | sample COGITO_mtgs_1105_3_FD_87281 | JGI IMG/M metagenome (GOLD analysis project Ga0115559, IMG submission 87281) | Pelagic marine microbial communities from North Sea - COGITO_mtgs_110506 | ecosystem: Environmental > Aquatic > Marine > Epipelagic | place: Germany:Helgoland, sampling site Kabeltonne... | reverse complement strand
TCGGGCTTTGGTGTGTTGTAATGGCTTTTCTCCTGCATCGTTTTGGAGGGTCTGGTGGGATTTTTGGGATTTTGATGACGGTGGCTGCCTTTGTTACACCGCCGCTAACGATTCCGATAACTTTGAGTATCTTTTTTAAGCGCATACCCTTATGGGGCTTTGTTTTCAGTATGGTCGTGGGTTACCTTACTTCGATTACAATACTGCTCTGGCAGAAGTATAGTGGTGAAGTGATCGCTTGGCATAGCACGATATTTGTTATGTTCGTGGCTTCATCTTTGCCGGTATTTGTTTCGATGTTGTTTTGGAAAGGTAGTTCGGAAGTGTTTAAGCATCGAGTCGACGATTTCTTTAGTTTGGTCAATCGGCCCATTATTGCGGAGGATGAGGTTGGTGAAAATATGTCGAATTCCTTAACCAAGACGGTTGGAGGCTATGTATTGGTTACCGCGTTGGCGATTGGAGGAATGCTCTTTTTTGCTGAGGATAGGGTGGACGCGATTGCGACGGCCTCGATTGTCGGGTTTTTATTGCTGGTGGGGGTTGTGATGAGACGAATGGGTCGTGAGGCGGATGGGTGAAGGCAAGTAAGGCCTTCGGGTGGGTCGATATTCAGAATGGACGTGCGGGTTCCTTTTTGTTTTCGTGGATGTTTGGATAGTTTCTGGTCAATTTATAAAAAGCCTTGTAATTGCTGGTGTGTTTTGGCCTAGAGTAGATTTAAGTTCGAGAGGAAAGGGATTTGTAAGAGATGAAAAAGCAAGCTGGGCGATCAAAGAATCGAGGGATGGGATCTGATTTAGAGCCCTCCAGTTCGATTAGTTATGCGGATATTTCGAAAGCGGCAGGGGTCTCCCCTGGATTGGTTTCGGCATTTTTCAGTGGGAAGCACTATAGTGCCGAACGAAAAAGTGGGATTGGTATTAGTCCAGCGAAGCGAAAAAAAATCATCGATACCTGTCATAAGCTGAATTATGTGCCGGATACGCCTTATGCTTTTTATCGCCTCTATCCAGAGAAGGCGGATGTTGCGGTTTTGTTGAATGGAGATGTGGGTTCTGGGTTTAGTAATCCTTATCACTCGCTGATTTTTGAAGGGATTGCCAATCGGGCTTTTGAATCGGAGGTTGAATTGAGTAACCTCTTTTTCAGAGACTCGTATGATTATTTGATTCGTCCGGAGGTATTACCCAATCCGATTCTGAAGGGTGCGATTTGTAAGATTGTTTTAACGGGGCGCCCCAATTATGCCTTGGTTTTCCGGTTGCTCAAGATGGATGTGGCTTTGGTCAGTGTAGGGCCGATGATTCCTCTTGATGGGGTCTTGTCGGTGGTGCCTGATTATCGGGATGCGGCAAAGCAGGCGATTCATGTGCTCCATGAGAAGGGTCATCGTACGATCGCGATTGCGAATTTGTATCTTACCTCTGATCAGTATAATGGACGGATGTTGCGAGAGGGATATTTGGAGGCATTTCGTGAGCTGGGTTTATCTATTGATGGCCGATATTTCCTCGATACCGGTGGCGAGGAGAATGCGGATGAATTTATTGGGTTATTCAAGGCATTGGATGTGAAGCCGACGGCGATATTTTGTCTAGATGATAATACGGCTCGTATTGTTAAGCGGTTGTTGGAGGGGGAAGGTTATTCTATTCCCGACGATATCAGCCTTTTGGGCTGTAATGATGATCGAATTAATCAGGAAATACAACCGGCGTTGAGCACCATACATTTACCCTGTTGTGAAATGGGGAGTCGTGCTTACGATGAGTTGACGCGTATTGCGGTCGAGGGTCGTCCTGTGGGGCATGAGACCATTGTCTTGCCTGTGCACTATGTGGAGAATGGAACGGTTAAGGCGGTTTCCGTTTAAACCTAAATCCGGCAGTGAACAAAGAGAAAAGGGGGAAAGTTATGGGGAATGAATTACGAGCAAGGGAGCTCTCGCGAAATTGGCGACGCTATTTTTCTGGTTTTATGACCGCTAGAGGTTGGGAGGTCTTGCCGCCAATCCAGTGTTCCAAGCCCCCTACAGTGACGACCACCGTTCAGAGGCTTGCGCCTTGTCTTGTCACCAAGCCTTCCCAACTGCCGATTTTAGGTTAAACTGTGGATTTATTCAATGGCTGCGTGGTGATTTCGCTGGTTGGAGATAGGCTCTGCGATGTCTCAGGTGCTTTGATGATGTTCAATGTTGGCAGAATTAAATAATAACGATGTTATGATTAGTCGTAATATGAGATTAGTTCAGAGATGGATTTGTGCTTATTGAGGACGCTTTGGGGTGCGGGTTTGTTTTATTTGGTGTTTAAAGCTTGAAGATAAGATGCCGCTTTGATCTAAACTGATGCCCTTTATAATCCCCTTTATAACCCTCTTCAGTTCTAATTAATGACACTCCCTGACTATCTAATCATTTCTTTCTATTTATTATTGATGATCTTTATTGGTTATCGCTGCCGGAATTCGAGTAGTAATTTCGGGGATTATGTTCGGATGGGTTCTCGTAGTACATGGTGGTTAGCGGGATCGAGTGTTTTCATGGGGATGTTTAGTGCGATCACCTTTACGGGGATTTGCGGAAATGCCTATCTCGCTGGATGGAGTGTTTTGATTATATTTTGGACCAATGCATTGATGTTTTTCATTCAAGGTTGGCTGTTTGCCCCGAAGTTTCGGCGGACTCGGGCGGATACGCCGCAGGATGTGATTCGGTTACGCTTTGGTCGTCCGCTGGAGCAATTTTTGTCCTATTTCGGAACGATGTCTTCGTTTATTTGGGGAGGCACATTTCTGTTGAGTTTAGCGACCTTCATGAGCGTCGTTTTTGGTCTCCCGGTTTGGGCATTAATTTTAATTGTTGGTGGGGTTGTCATTTTCTATTCGGTATCGGGAGGCTCTTGGAGTGTCCAGATTACGGATAGTCTGCAGGCGGTTTTGTTGATCCCGGTGACGATCGCCTTTGCGGTAATCTGTCTTTACCATGTCGGAGGTATTGGTGGACTCTTTGAGATGATTGAAGCGAAGGGATTGACGGCGGACTTTGCCTTGGCGAAACCTGATAATTTTCAGTATAAAACGCCGATCCCGATTGAAAAGGGGATGTTTACGGGATTGTGGGTGATTGCGATGATGTTCAACTCGCTTATTCAGGCAGCGCATTTAAATAATGCGAATCGTTATTTAAGTCTGCGTGATGAACGAGGGGCTCAAAAAGCGGCATATTTGGCTGGTTTTTTGATGCTCGTGGGATCATTGGTCTGGTTTATTCCACCGATGGTCGGTCGTCTCTATTTTTCGGCAGATATCGTAGCTCTCGAAGGGCTGAATAATCAGTCGGATGCCGCTTATGCGATGACGGCGATGAAGCTCTTGCCGCCAGGATTGTTGGGGTTGATTGTTGTCTCAATGGCGGCGGCAACGATGAGTTCGATGGACTCGTATCTGACAGGCGTGGCTGCAACCATCGTTAAGAATATGTATTTACCCTTGATGGGGAAGTTGAAGCGAAAGACTCCGGAAGGAATGAAGCTGGTGCGTTTTACGCAGATAACGAGTTTAGTGCTTGGGCTTTGGTGCGTTGCAATGGCGTTTATCTTGCAACGTGTTAGTGGAAGTGGGGGGATCTTTGGTATCATGATGACGGTAACGTCGTTGATTGCTGCTCCAGTCTCGATTCCGGTCGTTTTGAGTATTTTCTTTAAGCGGATTCCCATTTTCGGGTTTTACGCAAGTATGGGATGTGGTTTTGCTACATCGCTGACGATCATGATCTGGCAGAACCAAACAGGAGACGTTGTCCCTTGGCATGCTAAAATCTTTATCATGTTTGGGATAACCATTGTGCCTGCTTTGATCTCAATCTTGTTTTGGAATAAAACGTCGGAGGCTGACAAAGCGCGGGTGGATCATTTCTTTAAGGAGATCAACCGTCCGATTGAAGCGGAGAATGAAACCGGGGCGAATATATCGAACTCATTGACGGGTACGGTCGGTGGCTATGTTTTGGTCTCTGCCTTAGCGATTAGTCTGATGGTCTTTTTTGCCCGCAATACCGTCGATGTTGTCGCGGTTCTTTCGATCACCGCATTTCTGTTGGTTATCGGGTTTGTTATGCGGAAATTGGGCAAGAGTAGTGCGTAAGCATTATCTGCCCATTGTTGTAAAAGGAGTCATGGGCTTTGGTGCTTATACTGTTGGCTTCACTGGGACGTTTTTCGTTAGCTCATTGCGATACAGGGTTGGGCTCTTGCCGAACTCTTTTCGGAAGCAGGTTGAAAAATAGCCCGGATCGCTGAAACCGCACTTACGGGCGACTTCTTCGCAGTTCAAGGGTTGGTGGCTTCGTTTGAGGAGGGCGGAGGCTTTTCGCAATCGTGCCTGATTGATGTAATTGATTGGGCTGATTCCGGTTTTTGATTTGAAGAGGCGGAAAAAGCTCCGTTCCGAGAGGCCCGCCCGCTTGGCGAGGAGAGGAACGGAAATCGGTTTATCCAGATGCGCGTCAATCCAGTGGATCGTGTTCTTGAAGTTGTCGCTGGATATTTTGAAAGGCGACTGATGTTGGAAGCGTTTCAGTAATAATGAGAGGAGGATGGTGAGATAGGCTTCAGCGACGATATAACCCGCTTCCGGATCGATTCCGGTGATTTCTTCTTCAATGTGGTCAATCCAGTTGGCGACTTGATCTAAGTCGGAGGGTTCCAGTTGCAAGTGAGGGCGTCCTTGGTCTTGTGCGGTTTTAAAAAAATCGTGGTATCCAGATAAGCGCTTTAAATCACGATCCATGCGGGCAAGTGCTTCCGGGTTGATCATGATGTTAATGAGGTTGAGGCGAAAAGGCTCTTCGTAGCCATGAAATGAGTTTTCATCGATAAAGAGAATTTCTCCGGCACTGATTCGGTATCGGCTCCCATCGTGGTTGTGGATCCCTTCTCCGGACAGGATAATGACCAATTCTTGGAACTCATGTTGGTGTTGTGGCATGGGGCATTGCCTGAGTTCTCGGGTGATGGCCAAACGGGCACTGCGATTGGGGAAAAAATCATCTTGTCGAAGGAAAATTTTGCGCATGGCGGAATTATTAGTCTAAATGGCGGAAATATTAAAGACTAAAAAACAGAAATAGTATAGAATAGAGGGGCAAAAAGCATGAAAGACAGGTGGAGCTTGTTCTCTCGATTCTTTGTTTGAGCAAAAATTACCCTTCTCGTGAATACGTCAAATTCGACTGGTTCGGATCATCAGATTACTCATGTGCGGCACGGTGGCTGAGGTATTCAAAGAGCTGTTCTTATTAATAAAATTAAATGATGAAACTTATGAAAATACCCCAATTATCAATCGCGCTATTCGCTTTGGTCGGATCGCTCGGTGCAGCGACCTATCATGTCGATGCGATCAATGGAAGTGACTCCAGTGGCAATGGAAGTGTTTCCACGCCATATCAAACCCTGACTCCTGTTCTCTCTCAATTGACGGGTGGAGATGATGTCATTCTCTATGACGGAAATTACGGATCGCTTCGATATGTTAGTATGACCTCGGATATTTTTACGGACTGGGTTGAATTCAAGGCCGCATCAGGGGCTTCTCCTGAATTGGACGAAGTGGTCATTCATTCAGCGAACAAAGGAACGAATCTGAGCGGCTCCTTCGATGCTTATATTCGTCTTTCTGGGCTGCATATTATTGGAGACGGAGTCAATAATTCGGTGGCACTGGTTGGAGCTCGGCATGTGCATGTTGAAGATTGTTTGATTGAAGTTGAAGGTCCATGGACAGGATCCGAGACGAATATTGAAAAGACTGGATTTATACTTTCGGCTGGAACGGATATTACATTGGAGAATTGTGAAATTACCCGGGTCGGAACCGGAATTGCGGCCGCTGGGCATGATGTGAATATCCTGTATAATCATATTCATGATATCACCCATGATGGCATTCGTGTTACTGGATTAAATGATTCCCTTATTGAAGGTAATTTAATTCATGGATTGGATGATGGGGTTGAGGATAGCGAAGCTTCTTGGAGTAAGCATTGTGACGCGATTCATATCTTTATAAGCGGGAGTAGTGTGGAGTCGCTATTGGTGCCGAATGATAATGTAACGATTCGTGGTAACATCATTTATGATATCGAAGCGCAGGCGGTCCAATTTAATAATTATTATTCATTTCCGGATGTGCATAACGCGAATATCACATTTGAGAATAATATATTTGGACCTGTGCATGCGGTCTTTGTTTTTAATGATGCTGACATTGTCGAAGGACTGACGATTCGAAATAATACATTTTTATATCTCCCCGGAGGGACCAGCTATGTGAGTCCGAATAATGGAACTCAGCGGACGTTAGTTTCCGATAGCCATGGATTGCGGGTGACGCCGAACACGACAGATCTTGAGATATACAATAACATCTTGGTTTATGGAGGCGGGTTGCCCGTCGACAACGCCGATGTCTTTGAGAACAATGTGATCCTTCATACGACGACAGAAGGCATTGATATTGGAGGTTCGAGTAATGTTGCGACAACGGAAGAGCAATTCGTGAACGCGGCGGCGATGGATGGAGTGCTCTTGAATTCAAGTTGGGCGATCAGTCGATCCTCAAGCACACTTTCGACTTATGGGTATGATATTTATGGAACGGCTCGAAGCACTTCAGTTGAGGCGGGAGCTTATGAGTATACGAGTGCCCCTGAAATTGGGACGGAAGGAAAGTGGGGATTTGACAATGATGCCAATGACAACTCGGGAAATGGGAATAATGGAACGGTTCAGGGAGGTGCAGCCTATTCGACTGATCGGGTTATCGGTTCGCATGCCTTGGAATTTGATGGCTCTAATGATATTGTCGTTGTTTCCGATGCATCAAACCTTCGGATTAGTAGTGATATTACATTAGCTGCCTACGTGAAGCCATCGCAATTGGGGTCGCATCAAAATATTATAGCGAAGAGTTTTAATGATGGATACCGCTTTAGGATTACGAGTACCAATCAATTGCAGTTGATTTTGGGGATACCGGGTAGTGGAGGTAATCAAGTCGTCGGAGCGAATACGGCGTCATCATTGATCAGTGCAGATGTTTGGCAGCACGTTGCGGTTTCAGCTTCTTTTAGTGGGAGCACAGGGACGGTTAAGTTTTATCTCGATGGTGTCCTTCAAAATACATCGACGGTATCGGTTTCTGGCATTGAAACGGGAACGGGTTCTTTGATCCTTGGAGGAGGAACGGCCTCATTATCCGAGCTGTATTATGGATTGATTGATGATGCTCGAATTTACGGTATGGCCTTAACGGATGCGGAAATTTTGGATTTAGCGACGCCGAGTGCAACCCCTACGATCGATTCGATTGATGATGTGCTGATGAATATCGATTCGGTTTGGAGTGTTTCGGCATCGGCAGCGGACAGTGATGGCGATTTGATGACGCTGTCGGTGTCTGGGTTGCCCTCATTTGCTACGTTTGTGGACCATGCGAATGGACGGGGAGATCTGACATTTGAGCCGACGTCGGGAGATGAGGGTTCATATGTGATTACGGTGACGGTATCGGATGGAAGTACTTCAAATGACGAGGAATTCACTTTGGTCGTTCAGGCTCCTGATGAGGAAGGATATTGGGCTTACGATAATGATACGAAAGATGAGTCGGGCTGGAATAATCATGGCACATTGGTTGGGGATGCTACATTTTCATCTGACAGTGTGGTTGGGACGCATTCGCTGAGTCTTGATGGAGCGGGGGATTGTGCGGTTTTTGCGGATGCTTCGAATTTGCAAATATCGGGTGATTTGACCTTGGCTGCTTATGTTAAACCAAGTGCTCTTGGAAGTAATCAGAACATTATTTCAAAAAGTCATAATGAAGGGTATCGCTTACGGATAACGAGTTCGAATCAATTGCAATTGATCGTTGGCGTGCCTGGAGGAGGGGGAGTAGTTGGTGCGAATACGGCGGCCTCTCTGATTGATGAAGATGTTTGGCAACACATCGCGGTAACGGTATCCTTCAGTGGGTCTACAGGAACGGTACGGTTTTATCTGGATGGGGTGCTTGAGAATACGTCAACGATCAATGTTTCTGGAATAGGAACAGGGGCGGGTTCATTGGTTGTGGGGGCTGGAAATGAGGCGACTACGGAAGCATTTGCAGGATTGATCGATGAAGTTCGGATTTACAGTCGTGTGCTGACGAGCACTGAGATCGGTAATTTATAAAGATTGCATGGTTTTGACCGGTTTTATTTTCAAAGTCATGTCTATGTAGGAATGAGAGTAAACAGGGGGAATCTCCGGTCGGGGGTTTCCTCTGTTTATTTAATCATATAAACCGTAAATTGATCATTGATTATTTTATGGAATAAATATTTCATTTGATTATAACTATTTTATAATGAACTAAATTTCGTTTGATTCCGTTTTCTTGATCAAAGATTAAGGGCATTGAATGGAATGAACAAAAATCAACTACCTAAAACTTATGTCTTACTCTAAAAATATCTTATTACTTTTATCTGCGTGGATGCTTTCCGGCGGGTACTTATTTTCGCAGGGCACTCCCGATGGATTTGTGACGATTCCCCGAGTGACAACGGCTCCAGTTATCGATGGAGAGATCGATCCTATTTGGTATGCGCAGGATCCGTTTCTGATTAATTATGTTCAATACGGTTCGGTTGATGATGCCAATGATTCCTCGGGGAGATGGTATGGGCTTTATGATGGAACGAACTTTTATTTTCTGATTGAAGTTTGGGATCAGCGTTTGGAGTCGGAAGCGGGAGCGAATATCTGGCAAAATGATATTATCGAGACGTACTTCAATATGGATAATGTTAAGCCCGGTGCGAGTGGTGCGAATCAGGGAGATAACTACCAAATCGGTTTTCATTATAATTACCCGGACCGGAAAGCGATTAGTGCGAATGGTCAGTGGGTTGGTATTGAATTCAAAATGGTGGTTACTGATTATGGGTATAGGACTGAAGTGAAGATTCCATTTTCAACCTTAACTAATTTGTCGGCAGTGGAGGGATATCAATTTGGCTTTGATATTGCGATTAATGATAATGACGGGAATTCGGATTATGATTCAGTGACTTATTGGTGGTGTAGTAATGGAGAGGCTGAATGGCTGAATCTGGATGGTGCGGGAACGGTCGAACTGGGTCCACTCTTTGATGGTAATTTTGCTCCTGAGCTGGTTGAGCTAGAGCCTCAGTTTGCAATTGAAGGACAGTCCTCGAATATCAGGATCGAGGCGATCGATTCGAATGGAGGCGATACCTTATCGCTGACCGCGAGTGGATTGCCGGGGTTTATGACTCTGCAGGATAATGGAGATCGTTCGGCCACGCTGAATGTCAATGCGCAGTCTGGCGATGCGGGAATTTACTATTTTGAAGTGACAACTAGCGATGGAAGCCGTCAGGGAACTGCTGAATATGTAGTTATTGTGAAAGATCCGAATGTGGGAGAGCAGGTTCCCCTGTTTGAGGCCAGAGAAACGCTACTCATTTGGCAAGGAAGTCGAAAGGTTGAGAGCATTTTGGTAACGGACTTAGATAGTATTGATGTTTCGATTGTTGCTACAGCGTTGCCACCTTTTGCTAGCCTGGAAGATAATGGCGATCAAACGGCGACGCTCACGGTTAATCCTGGATTTGATGTTAATCCCGGGTTGTACACGGTGAGTTTGCAAGCAAGTGATGAAGGAAATAATACAGGCAATCTTACGTTTTCAGTCCAAGTATTAGAGTCGGTGGCTTTGCCTGCATACTATTGTGATCCGGTGAATGGGAGTATGGAAAATGATGGCAGTGCAAATACGCCCTGGGGTAGTTTGCAGGCCGTATTTGATTCTGGACGATTATTCCTGCCAGGGGACAAGATTCTGCTTTTGGATGGCTATCACGGAGAACCGGTTATTAGTGGTGACAATCTTGATACGGTTTATATTCAACCTGCACCGGGCGCATTGCCCAAGTTATCGCGATTATTCTTTGACGGAGAGTCACAAAATTGGCATGTCAGTGGATTGGAGATCAGTCGATCACATGCGCCAATATTCTCGAAAACGTTGATGGTGAGCATCGGCGGTGATCATAACAGTTTGGTCGATTGTCAGATATTGGGCGTGACGAGCATTGATGGTTTTACGGCTAATGACTGGTTGAATTATGCGTCTGACGGGGTTGTTCTGGGGGGGGATTATGGTCTCTTGGAGAACTGTGAAATTCTAAACACACGCTTTGCGGTGAGTGATGGAGGATCGACCCATTTCTGCACGATCCGTGGTAATCGGATTCAGCATTTTAGTGGTGACGGAATTCGTGGAGTTGGGGCGGACCTGTTGGTAGAAAATAATTTCATTGCGGATAATTACATGGTGGATGGAAATCACGATGATGGATTCCAGTCTTGGTCGACCGGGCCGGGTGGAACCGGTTCGGGAGTTGTTCAACGGATTACGATACGAGGAAATGTGATTCTTGAAACAACGGATATTAATCGCCCCTTGCAGGGCCCATTACAAGGCATCGGTTGTTTTGATGGGATGTTTGAGGGTTGGGTTGTTGAGAACAACGTTGTGGTTGTGGATCAGTGGCATGGCATTTCGCTCTATGGAGCGATTGATTGTCGCATTGTAAATAATACAGTGATTGACCTAGCGGAGGCGGGTCGTGTTTCGACGCCTGCTGTTGTATTGCAGCCTCACAAAAACTACAACGGAGCGACTACGGATGAAGATCGGGCTTATTATCACGGAAGTGGAAATACGGTTCGAAATAATTTGGTATCTCGTTTTGGTGCCGATTCAACATATGGAATTGTCGATAATAATCGAACGATTAAGCAGAATGAGGTGGCTAACTACTTCGTTAATTATCCGACGGACATGCGTTTGAAAAGTGGAAGCCCTGCGATAGATGCGGGGAGCAATACGGAGGTGCCTTCAGTGGATGCCGATGGAGGATTGCGAACGGTGGACGGCGACGGAGTCGGAGGTGCGGTAACTGATTTGGGTGCCTATGAATTCGGCGGAACTTGGCGTGGATATCCACGGTCAGGTAGCAGCTTTGTTGATACTGGTAGTTTCATTGGTTGGCTATCCGTGGATCGTGATCCTTGGGTGTGGTCATACAGTGTAAGCGGCTGGATGTATGTCGGGCCCTCTTGGACCAATGTTGGAGGTTGGGTTTATGTCGCGAAGTAAAGCTTGATCTGCCAGTTTATTGATTGATTGATTGAGAAGAGCCTCCTGAAAGGGAGGCTCTTTTTTTCGAAATTTATAAACGGGAAAGGGAACTTTGATGAATAGGATGACGCATATTTAGAATTAATTGGCGGAAATTTTAAGAAAGGATTGAATGAAATCTGCTATGATAGTAACTCCTGAAATTAACCCCAACTACCCTTTTAGACCCTCTTATGGAAAACTATTTTAGCTCAAAGAATTTGAGTCTGCTTGGCATGATCTCAATATTTTCATTGATGATTCCTGCCCTATTGGGAGCAACCGCTTATCATGTGGATGCGGAGCAAGGTAATGATTCCTCTGGTAACGGAAGTGTATCAGCGCCCTATCGAAGCTTAGGCAAAATAATGAATCTGCTTAAGGGAGGTGATGAAGTCATTCTCTATGATGGAAATTATGGAGCGATCCGGTATGCGACGAGAACAACTGATATTTTTACCGATTGGGTTGAATTTAAGGCGGCAGAGGGAGCATTACCCGAGCTGGATTATGTGATAATACATTCAAACGATTACGGTTTCGAGCTGTCAGGTTCCTTTGATGCTTACATACGGATTTCTGGTATGCATATCATTGGCCGTGGTGTTGATAATGGAATTGCTTTAGTTGGCTCTCGTCATGTTGTGATTGAGGATTGTTTGATTGAGATTGAAGGACCATGGACAGGATCCGAAAAAAACATCGAAAAAACGGGTTTCCACCTTCGTGGCGGAAGGGATATAACGCTGAAGAATTGTGAGATAACGCGTGTGGGAACTGGGATAGCTGCGGCAGGGCATGATGTGAAGATTATGTATAATCATATTCACGACATTACGCATGATGGTATCCGAGTTACTGGATTAAATGATTCCCTTGTTGAAGGTAATTTAATTCATGGATTGGATGATGGGGTTGATGATAGCGAAGCTTCTTGGAGTAAGCATTGTGATGCGATTCATGTCTTTATTGGAGGGAGTAGTGTGGAATCGTTATTGGTTCCGAATGACAATGTAACGATTCGTGGTAACATCATTTATGATATCGAAGCGCAGGCGGTCCAATTTAATAATTATTCTCCATTTCCGGATGTGCATAACGCGAATATTATCTTTGAAAACAATATATTTGGACCTGTGCATTCGGTCTTTGTTTTTAATGATGCTGACATTGTCGAAGGGCTGACGATTCGAAATAATACATTTTTATATCTCCCCGGAGGGACCAGCTATGTGAATCCGAATAATGGAACTCAGCGGACGTTAGTTTCCGATAACCATGGATTGCGGGTGACGCCGAACACGACAGATCTTGAGATATATAATAACATCTTGGTTTATGGAGGCGGGTTGCCCGTCGACAACGCCGATGTCTTTGAAAACAATGTGATCCTTCATACGACGACAGAAGGCATTGACATCGGAGGTCCGAGTAATGTTGCGACGACAGAAGAGCAATTTGTGAATGCTGCGGCGATGGATGGGATGCTCTTGAATTCGAGTTGGGCGATCAGTCGGGCGTCGAAAACCCTCGATATGTATGGATATGATATTTATGGAACGGCTAGGGGGGTTGGTGCCGAAGCGGGAGCGTATGAGTATACGAGAGCTCCTGCAATTGCGGCTGAAGGTGAGTGGGGTTTTGATGATAATGCAGGGGATGGATCGGGGAATAGGCATGATGGAAATGTTCTGGGGGGAGCTATCTATTCAACGGACCGCATCATGGGTTCGCACAGTTTGGCCTTTGATGGGGTGGATGATATTGTGGTTGTTCCCGATGAATCGAAGCTCCGTGTGAGTGGAGATATTACCTTGGCTGCATATATAAGGCCTACTCAACTAGGGGTTGAACAAAGTATTATTTCGAAAGGGTTTAATGAAGGATACCGCTTTCTGATTACGAGTACGAATCAATTGAAATTGGTGTTAGGAATTCCGGAGAGTGGAGTGAATCAAGTCGTGGATGCGAGTACGGAAAGCTCACTGATTCGTGCGGATGTTTGGCAGCATGTTGCGGTTAGCGTGTCTTTTAGTGGAGGTACGGGGACGGTTAAGTTTTACATCGAAGGTGTCCTTCAAAGTACATCGACGGAATTAATTTCGGGGATTGAAAGCGGAATTGATGATTTGATCATTGGAGGAGGGGGCGTTTCGTTAATTGAACTATATCATGGCTTAATGGATGATGTCTCAGTGTTTCCTGCCGCATTAACGGCAGCGGAGATCTTGGATTTAGCGACACCCGTGACCACGCCAAGTATAGATTCGATTGGGGATGTCTTGATGAATGTGGGGTCGACCTGGAAGGTTTTTGCTTCAGCGAGTGATGTCGACGGTGAACTGATGACGATGTCAGTTTCCGGTTTGCCTTCTTTTGCTGATTTTGTGGATCAAGGAAATGGAAGGGCTGACATATCATTGGCTCCGAATTCGGGTGATGAGGGCACTTATGAGATCAGGGTGTCGGTATCTGACGGGATTCGATCGAGTAGTGAATCCTTCACGCTCGTCGTACAGGAACCGAATGCTGGAGGATATTGGGCTTTTGAAAATGATTTGAATGATGGATCGGGCTGGAACAACCACGGAAGCTTAGTCAGTGATGCCTCATTTTCGTTGGATAGCGTAGTGGGGGCAGCTTCATTAAGTCTAGATGGAGTGGGAGATTGTGCGATATTTTCGGATACTTCAAAATTACGGATAACAAGCGATTTGACCTTGGCGGCCTACATCAAGCCGAGTCGACTTGGATTTCAGCAGAATATTATAGCAAAGAGCTATAATGAGGGATATAGATTTCGGGTTACCAGTTCGAATCAACTACAGTTGATTATAGGTTTGCCCGGTGGAGGAGTGGTCGGTGCGAGTCCAAAGAGCGCATTGATCCGTGCCGATGTTTGGCAGCATATTGCGGTTACGGTGAACTTTAGTGGGGACTTGGGGGTGGTCACATTTTACCTGGATGGCGTCCTTCAGGATTCAGTTACGGTATCCGCTTCTGGAATTAAAGAAGGAATGGGTCCGCTGGTTGTCGGTGCGGCAAATGCAAGTGGTATTGAGGGATTCTCCGGTTTGATTGATGAAGTTCGCATTTATGAGGGAGCGATGTCCGCATTGGAAATTGCCGGACTTTCCATGGGAGCATGGTCTGGATTTACGGTTGAAAGTGGTGGCTTTGTTAATACGGGTCTATGGGTAGGCTGGTTGTTTTTGTATCCTAACTCGAATTGGGTGTACGCGTATAGTATTAACAGGTCTATCTATTTTCCTGAGGTTCCTGAACATGCACCTGGAGGGTGGGCCTATTTCAGGAAATAATTTTCAAGAGAGAAGGCTAACAGGTACATCAGGAAGCCCGCTTTTGCATGGAGGCTAGGGGGCCCTTATGTTGTTTTTGAGCAAACTTGGTTTTTGTGAATGAATTCATTACGTATATTTTTACTTCTGAAAATGGATTAGGTGACGCAAATTTAGAATTTATAGGCCTCTTCACGGATTTCGGTTCGGGAGTCGAAAATCACTACTCCCTATTATGTTACCCTAGCGGGGGTGCGGGGGCGGCAATGAGCCCCCGCGTTGCAGTGTTTTAAAGGGTTGAGAAGGT
>Ga0115559_1001600_pt1 | contig 14928 bp, 8 predicted proteins | sample COGITO_mtgs_1105_3_FD_87281 | JGI IMG/M metagenome (GOLD analysis project Ga0115559, IMG submission 87281) | Pelagic marine microbial communities from North Sea - COGITO_mtgs_110506 | ecosystem: Environmental > Aquatic > Marine > Epipelagic | place: Germany:Helgoland, sampling site Kabeltonne... | reverse complement strand
GATGCCTTATTGGCTTCTGGATATTCAACAGTTTCAACGGTTGAGGCCTCGGGAGATTTTCAGGAGTTTGAATCATCCGTGCTGATTGACAATCGTGTACCGGATGCCATTGTTCAAGAGAGGGTTCGCGTCGAATTTACATCTAATGGTGTTCACTCTATACAAAATGCTGCTGGTGTCTCAAGGCCGTCTGTTCAATTTGCACCGATGTTGCTGTCTAAGGTGAGTAGTGGTCAAACAACACAAGATCGTACGCCGTTGACTGATATTCCAAAAAGTGTGCCCCAGTCCATATTGGCGATGGAAGATTCTCGATTTTATCAGCACGAAGGCGTTGATATTATTGGTTTGACCAGAGCCATTGTCGTCAATTTGATTTTAGACCGCAAATCTCAAGGCGCAAGTACGATTACACAACAATTGGTTAAAAATCTAATTTTAAACAATCCAGAGAAAACCTATAAACGAAAAGCCCGTGAAGCACTGCGCGCTCTGGCTCTAGAACAACGATTGAGCAAAGATGAGTTGATTGAATTGTACATGAACGAGGTTTATTTGGGACAAGTCAATGGGCGTGCTGTGATTGGTGTCACCCAAGCTGCGAAAGTGTATTTTGGCAAGCGGGTTCAAAGACTTACTATCGGTGAATCTGCTATGATTGCAGGGATTATTTCCGCTCCCAATGCCTACTCACCCTTGAGACATCCAGAAAAGGCCAAGACGAGAAGAGATATTACCTTAAAAAGATTGTTGACCGTCGGAGATATAGATGAGGAAACGTATCAAGCAGAGGTCAATTCCCCCTTGCAAATTCAAGTTATTCCGGAACGTAGACGTGCTAATTATTTTGTGGATGCTTTGAGTGATGTGGTTGAATCTATTGTTGGTGACGGAAGTATTTCTTCGCGAGGCTTGCAAATACAATCGACGTTGAACCCCATTGAACAGGTTCTTTTAGAGCAGTCGGTGGAACGTCAATTACAGAATATTGAAACCAAGTATCCAAAATCCAAAGGTGTACAAGTGGCTGCAGTTGTACTGGATGGTCAGTCTGGTGCTGTTAGGGCGTTGATCGGTGGTCGCAGTTATATGGAGTCTCAATTTAACAGAGCACTGTACACCAAACGTGAAGTTGGATCGTTGTCGAAACCACTCTTGGTGGCACAATTATTTCAATACAACTCTGATTTGGGTCCTGGATGTTGGCTAAAAGACGAAGCCATTGAAATCGAGCGAGATGGTCAGTTGTGGAAGCCCAGTAACTACGACCATCAGTTTAAAGGCGAGATTACCATTCGCGATACGTTGAAACAATCAAGGAATCTTCCAACGGTGATGATGTATCAGTACAATCAGGAGCATCTTGGAGAACGGTCTTTTCAAGATTTCGGTTCTAAAGTGGGCTTGGATATTGGGTTGGAGCCATCTGTTTCATTGGGTAGTTTTGCAGGTACCGTACTGGATATGGCGAGTGCCTATACAATTTTTACAGATGGTGGAAATTGGAGTGATGTTCATTTTGTACAAAATATTTCTGAACGAGATGGTTCCGCTGTAGATTGGATACGGCCTGAGAAACAGAGAGTCATATCCGCACCAGTTGCTGGCATGGTCACAGATATTTTGCACGATGTTGTACTGGATGGGACGGCAAAATCAACCATTAAATATGGTGCGACAGGGGCTTTGGCTGCCAAGACAGGTACGACGAACGATGGTAGAGATGCTTGGTTGGTGGGGTTTGATGATGAAGTGGTGGTAGCTGTTTGGGTTGGCTTTGACAAAGGGAAGTCAATGGGACTTGGTGGATCACAGGCTGCTCTACCGATTTGGGCTGATTGGATGGCGTCCAAGGGAGGTACACGTCCCAAAGAGTTTACTCTTCCTAGGAGTTTGGTAGAGAAGTCAGTGTGTACAGATTGGGAACTCTGTGAATCCAAAACGGTTGACTGGTTTCAACGTGGCCAGTATCAAGAACCTCGATGTGCTCTTTTTGAAACAGAACAAACTGAAGGGCTACTGGAGAGGATTTTACCGACAGTGGAAAGAGACGATGTATCAAGTGACTCTGATTCTGACGAAGGTGGATTCTTTAGATTGTTTCCGTGGGGTCGACGAAAATAAATGCAGTTTTGCAATCATTTGTCGATATCCTATGATAGGCTAGAATACTTTGAAGTGGAGAGAATATGGTGAAAATTAGTGAACATCCAGCATTGTGTGATTTGCACATTCATGTGGGCTCGTCTGTAGCCCCACACATTATGTGGTCGATCGCCCATCAACAGGGATTGAGATTGCCAGTGAAAGATTATTGGGAATTTGTTGAGATGATTACCATTAATGAAAACAATGTGAAGTCCCTAGATGATTATATTCGCATTTTACATGAGTGGACTGAGCGGATTCAATCTTCTCCAGCGGCTATTGAGCGTTCTATTTATGAGATAATTGGTAAAGAATTTCGCTCCAGTCATGTGACGCAAATAGAAGTGCGGTTCAATCCAATGAAACGAAATCTACAAGGCCAACGAGATCTGGACCACATTATTCATGCCGCTATTCGTGGCCTGGACAGAGCCTCGTTAGAGTATGGTGTGAAGGCCGGCTTAATTTTTTGTATGGCTAGAGAATTTGAACCTGAAGTCAACGAAATTATTGTAGAAAAAGCCATCCGATATCACAATCGAGGTGTGGTTGGGATTGATGTTGCCGGTTCGGAGTCTCGTACGATCGAATTGTCTGATTCGTTACCCTTTTACGTTTCGTTGTTTGAACGAGCACGTGCCGCAGGATTGGGAACCACCATTCACTGTGGTGAAACAAAGCATACTGCAGCCGCAGGAATGGACGCTGTTATACAGAATCTGAAGCCAGATCGCATTGGACACGGTGTTCAATGCCACTTTTCGGAAGATACAATGAAGCGATTGGTAGACACCGATACGGTATTGGAAATCTGTCCAACCTCTAACTTGCATACTCGTGCTGTAAATTCTTTGGGTGACTTTCACGAGATATTGGGGAAATTGGATAAGCAAGGGGTCCGATATACAATCAATACGGATGGTACGTATTACTGTAAAACGAATCTGCGTCGTGAGTTCGCAATATTGCAAGAGGCTGGTATTTTGACGCCACAGCGTGCCGACCAAGTACGTTTAGAAGCCTTTAAAGCATCTTTTTTATCTAGCTAGATTCTAATGTCGACCCCGACCAAGTCTGAGATCACAGAGCTGTGCCATTCGTTTGGTTTCAACAGAGTTCGATTTGCCAAAGCGGAAACAAACGTTGGATTGATAGAATACGATCGGTTTTTGGCAAATGGGTTTCATGGAGACATGAATTGGATGGTTGGTTCTAGACCACCTCGCGCAAACATTAGAGAGTTGCTACCCAGCTTACAAACTGTGGTCGTCTTGGGCGTAGACTATTGGCATCCTCGTCCCCCAAGACCGCAGGGGCTTGTGGGGAAGGTATCTTGTTACGGCTGGGGCAGAGATTACCACAAAATTATCAACAAGAAATTGAAAAAGTTGGCACGTGCTCTCAAAGAACAATATCCAGATCTAGAGGGGTATTGGACAGTAGATTCACGTCCTGTGATTGAACGTGGTTGGGCAGAGAAGAGTGGGCTGGGGTTTATTGGAAAAAATACAATGATCATCTCCCCAGCACAATCATCGTACTTTTTTCTGGCAACATTGCTGGTCAATATACCCTTGGCACCGGATACTCCTATTGTGAACAATCATTGTGGTCGCTGTACTAGATGTTTGGACAAGTGTCCGACCAATGCTTTTGTGGATGCTTTTCGGTTGGATGCTCGAAAGTGTATTTCCTATTTAACGATAGAACACAAAGGGGTAATTGAGTCGTCGTTGGCAAATCAAATGGGAGATTGGTTATTTGGGTGTGATGTGTGCCAAGATGTGTGTCCACACAACCACAAAAAATTGATTTCTGAGAATCCGGATTTGGCACCACGTCCAAAAATGGCTTGGTTTGATTTGGAGTGGCTGTTTAAAACGTCAACAAAAGAGGTTCTTGACAAACTAGCGGGGATGCCGCTTCGAAGAACAGGGGTGGAGAGGCTAAGGCGCAACGCTGTTGTAGTATTGAAGAATCAACAATCAACTGAAGCCGATGAGTTGTTGAAGTGGGTTCGTGAAAACTCAAAAGAGTCTTTGGTTCAGCAGCAATTAAACATCTCATGATACAACAAAGAAACCCAATGTTGTTTTCACATACGCATCGTTAAACCCAGACTGTATTTTCTATGGGATCGGGGTTGACTTTTCTGTTATAAACCCCATATAAATGCATAAGTTCAAACCCATTCACACAAGGAATTAGTGATGTCAGAACAAGTAGAAAGAGAATTGGAAGATGTTGTTATCGTTGGATCTGGTCCTGCTGGATATACGGCTGCTTTGTATGCTGCCCGTGCGAATCTGGAACCAATTATTATTGAGGGAATGCAGCCTGGTGGTCAGTTGACCATTACCACTGATGTCGAGAACTTTCCTGGATTCGAAGAAGGAATCATGGGGCCAGAGTTGATGAACGTGATGCGGAAGCAAGTAGAGCGTTTTGGGACTCGGTTTTTAATGGATGAGATTGTAGAGTGTGATTTGGAGAATCGTCCGTTCACATTAAAAACATCGATGGGGAAAACGATCAAAACCAAATCCCTTATTATTTCGACTGGGGCATCCGCTCGATACTTGGGATTGGAGAATGAGACTCGTTTACAGGGATACGGTGTTTCTGCTTGTGCGACGTGCGATGGATTCTTTTATCAAAATGTTGAGATTGCTGTAGTTGGTGGTGGAGATTCTGCTTGTGAGGAAGCCCACTTTTTGACCAAGTTTGCCAGTACAGTACATTTGTTGGTCCGTCGTGGCGATATGCGCGCCTCTCAGATTATGCAAGATCGTGTAAAAAACAACCCAAAGGTGAAGATTCACTGGCACACATCTGTTGTTGATGTCTTGGGTGATAAAGTCGTTACCGGAATTCGAGTGATAGACAATCAAAGCAACGAAGAACGTGACATGGCTGTTGAGGCTTTATTTTTGGCCATCGGACATACACCCAACTCACAGCCATTTGTACAGTTCATCGATCATGACGAAAATGGTTATTTGCTCACCGTACCGGGGTCTTCAAAAACAAATGTGGAAGGGGTGTTTGCGTGTGGTGATGTTCAAGACCATGAGTATCGTCAGGCTGTAACAGCAGCTGGTTCAGGGTGTATGGCAGCATTGGATGCTGAGCGTTGGTTGGATGCTCAAGAGTAGTCGTTTTACTGTGTAAAACTATTAGGGGCTTCTTTTGGAGTCCCTTTTTTGTATCACAAACCTTGCAATAGTTAACATAACTTATGGTAAAGGCTGAAACTCATCTACATCCGTAGTATTCTTGTTGATATTCAATTATGATAACTCCACCTGTAAAAATAAAATGGAGCAGACATGTCAGACACAAAAAAGATTGCAGTTGTTGGTGGGGACGGGATTGGACCAGAAGTGATTGCTGAGGGACTTCGTATTTTGAATGCGTTGACGCCAGAGTATGAACTTGAACACTTTGATCTGGGTGCCGATCGGTATTTACGAGACGGAACAACAATGCCCTCTGAGATCATGGAGCGTTGGCGTACGGAGTTTGATGCAATCTTTTTGGGGGCTTTGGGTGACCCACGCGTACCGAGTAATGTGCATGCCAAAGAGATTCTGCTTGGTGCGCGTTTTCAGTTGGATTTATACATCAACCTACGTCCGATTCGATTGCTTGATCCAAGCAAGTGCCCTTTGAAAAATAAGGGATGTGATGATGTGAACTTTGTTGTGTTTCGTGAAAATACAGAAGGGTTGTATACAGGAATCGGTGGGCAGTTTAAGCGTGGAACGTTGGATGAAGTTGCGATCGAGCAGGAAATGAACACCCGTAAAGGTGTAGAGCGCATCATTCGGGCTGCTTTTGAATATGCTGATTTGCATGGTCACAAAAAGATGTGCATGGCAGATAAAGCCAACGCGATGCGACATGGTCATGACTTGTGGCAACGAGTGTATAAAATGGTGGCCTCTGAATATCCAAATATTGAATCAAGTCATCTGTATGTAGATGTGTTGACGATGGAGATGGTGCGTTGTCCAGAGCAGTTTGAAGTGGTGGTGACCAACAATCTATTTGGTGATATCGTCACAGACTTGGGTGCCATTTTACAAGGGGGTATTGGACTTGCGGGGTCTGCCAATATCAACCCTGGTACGGTATCTTTATTTGAACCAGTACACGGATCTGCACCAGACATCGTTGGTCAGGAAAAGGCAAATCCTTTGGCCACCATTTTGAGTGTGGGTATGATGTACACTCACTTGGGTCGTCCAGATTTGGAGACCAAGATAACAGCAGCAGTTAGATTCTGCTTAGAGCAGAACCTTGTAACACCAGAGTTGGGTGGTACCTTAAAAACATCACAGGTGACTGACGAAATTCTTCGTTTGCTGTCTTAACATTTCAACGTGGTGATTGGTTATTCGCCGAGTTCAATCCCGCAGTCCAACAGTTTAGCAGAGCATGTGTCACCTTGTAAAACGGGGTCGGCACATTCAACGAGGGCTTCATACTCATTCGGACACTCATATTCAAAGCAGGAGCCAATGGGAGATCCCATCATGATGCTTTTGGAAAAACACTCTCGAAGACATCCTTGAGATTGTAGCGCTTCTACAGCACAGGTGGAGAGACCACAGTCTAAGAATGCATCCAGTGAGCAGGTTAAACATTCAAATTGGACACTCTCACAACTCATTACACACGCCAAGGATTCACCGCAATCTTCCAAACACGCATCGACACCATAACAAGGTACTGATCCTGCTGGAGGTAAAGGCGTATAAGGATCTATGGTTGTAGTATAGAGTAAACACATCTCATCCAGACTTCCATCACCCCATTCCACATCAGAGGGTTCAATTTGTTCTCCGTTCACAATCGGTTGATTGGAAGATGTGTTGTCATATGCACAGGTGACTTCGATTGTCTCACCGGGCTGTACTGTAATTGTATCTACGGGTTCGTAAGATTGTTGCCAAGCGAAGTCCCAATCTGGAATATCGAGGAGGCATTCAGATGAGCCATCCTCTCTTAGGATTGTAGCTTGCTGAGATTTTCCCAATAAATGCATGTGTGTTGCAACAGAAGCATAGTCCACAGGTCGATCGTAATAATTGGTAAATGTATCCGTTGCGGTCGCATTGCTTGCTCCAGCTGGGATATCCAAGTTTTGAATCGCTAAAGGGCGTGTAGACGCAATGAACTCTGGTGTTTGTTCACTGGTAACAAAATTATACGAAGTGCTGTCTTCAATGGGTTCACCTCCAAGAGAAGAGTAATGAACTTGCATGACAACGGTTGAATTGGGGCTCACTCGTAATGCTGTACCTTCTGGGAATACACTCGGTTGAATGCCAGGGACCCATGCACCAATTTGTGTGGGGAATCCATAGTCGTAGTTGCCACCACCACTAGGGAATGGATCTCCAAAGCAAGGATAGCCAACGGTACCATCCTGTCCATCCGCATTTCGAACGGCTTCAGACATTTCAGGAGCCAGTGCATACATCAGAACGTGGTGAACCTGAGGAGAGCCTGGCAGAACTTGTGTTTCTGTAATGAATGTTTCAGAATCAAACTCTACATCCATTACGAAGCAACGGTACTGATCCGCACCACCAGATGTTTCTGGAATAAATCCTGTGGGCATCGATACAGATGCGGTAGGGCTAATGTCTTCGATGAGCGGAATTGGAGATTCTCCGAGTCCAGCATCACCCATCGGTTTGCCATCTTCAATCCATTTGGCGAATCGCTCAATTTGCCAGCCTTCGAGGCGACGCTCTTCTTCGTATTCAATACAATCTGGATTGGGAAGCCATGGAGGCATCGAACCAGACTGCATACTACTCAACATGACACTTGCTAGTGGATTGACATCTTCCAACTGCTCGAAGGAGAAGGGTGCAGAACCACCCTCATGGTGACACGTACTACAGTTTGAGGCTATCAGGGGTTGAATATCTCCATACCACACTGGGGGAGTATCGGGTATGCTTGTATCTTCAGTGTTGACTTCGGTGGAGCCACTATCTTCGACTGTTCCAGTATCTTTTTCACCACAACATATAAAGAGCATCCACAGTATCATTTGTCTTCCTTGGTATTTGATCCAACACTCGGTCATTTAATCAGATACAATTAATTTATTCAGTATTGTTAACACTGTCTCAAATTTATCAACTTTAAACCAAATTTTTTACTGGATTTACCAAAACAGTGCTTTTATTTTCTTTGCTATCGTTGACCCATGCTTTGACGGGCAATCCCGATTCATGGGATGTGACATTTGTAGATTCAGAAGAGTCTACGATTCCAGCACCACCCTTTCAAGTGTTGAATCCGACACTGGGGAATGCTGGTTCTCACTCTGTGTATCCATTGGCTGATGACGATTTGGTGTTGTTGGATCTGCCGTTCGATTGGACTTGGTATGGTTCTGTATACAATGAGGTGTGGGTCAGTAGCAATGGTGTGTTGTTCTTTGAGGGGGAAAACAGCAGTGCGGTGGGCTCGTGTCCAGGTGACAACCTGTGGAGTGGAGTGGCGCCTCTTTGGCAAGACTGGTCCAACGTAACCGTTCAAACGGCTGTGTTTGGTCAGTACCCATATCGAAACTTTGTAGTTGATTGGACTGGGGCACATGCAGTTGTAGGTGGTGACGGCCATGTTCAGGTTTGGCTAACAGAGGGGGCTGGTACTCCAAAGGTTGTTGTCGTGTTAGACGATATCCAATTTGGTGATTCCAGTGTTGATTTTGGAACGAGTGCTTATGTGGGAATCCAAAGTCAAACGGTTGGAACAGGTGTTGAGTGGGGGTGTCTAGACACTTTGTCCAATCAACGAAGCGCATGGTTCGGACGCACTGGGTACTTGCCAATGGCTACGGAAATCCGGTCGGATGATTTGCAGCAACAGTGGGTTGGAAATCAAGATTTTTTGTATTGGGCACGTCAGATTTTGGCTGAAGATGTAACGGGCGATGGTATTGACGATTTGGTGGTTGGTACTCAAGACGATGCCTCTGTACAAGTGTTTGCTGGTGGAGTGGTCAATCTAAATCCTTTAGACCCCACTGACGCGACTTGGAGTCTGACAGGGGACAGCAACAGTGCTTTCGGAAATGAACTTGGAGTTGGTGATCTAAATGGAGATCAAACGGTTGAAATTATTGTGGGTGCAAAAACCTTTAATGATGGATCTTTTTCGGTCGGTGCGGTGTCTGTGTTTGATGTGAGTACCCAGAACCAGATGGCTAGCAATATGTCAGGTGATACATGGACTCTTTATGGTGATGTAATCGGTTTTACAGAGTTTGGAACATCGGTGGCAGTCGGTGATCTGAACGGTGATGGTATTGACGATTTGGTGGTTGGGGCTCCAAAAGAATCTTCTGTTGATACTCAAAATGGGGCAGTTTATATCTGGTACGGACATGTCGATATTTTTACCGATGGGGATTTGGAAGCAACGCAATCAGATGTTGTCATTACGGGGTCGGGATTGATCGATTGGTTTGGCTATGACGTTGAAGTTGCAGATGTAAATGCAGACGGGATGGCAGAATTATTTGTATCGGCTCCATTTGCGGATACAGCCTTTTCCAATGCAGGTGCGGTATATGCAATAGATGGTGGTGAGTACTCTGGAATCTATTCCATTGATGATGTTTCAACCGTCTGGTGGAGTGGGTTGGAAAGTACAGCCGAGTTCGGTTCTAAGATTGATTTGGGTGACATCGATGGAGATGGCGTACCGGATTTATTGGTTGGTTCTCCATATAGCAACGGTATTTTTTCTCAATCGGGCAGTGTATTTGGTTTTGTAGGCTTGGATGCTGTTGTTGGTGAGACACTTAGTTTGAATGCAGACTGGCAAATCGACGGAGCGACTCTTGCGTCGAATACCGGTGAGCATTTGTTGATTGCAGATGTCGATGGAATGGGTGCTGAGGACGTGTTGATTTCCAATCCCAATTCAAATCGACTGGTTGCTGGTGGTGGAACGGTTTCCGTGTTCACTGATATTGATTTTACAGAGGCCGATGTACAAGATGCTGACCGAACACTGATGGGTGTCGATTATGCAGGTCGATTGGGCAGTGGTGTTGCAGTTGCAGATTTGAATGATGATGGCGAAACTGAGATTTTGGCGAGTGCTCCCTATGGCGATGTAAATGGGTACTCAGCATCTGGGCGTGTGGTCTCTTGGCAGTCGCAAAGTACCTATGTTGATGTAGATTCAGATGGGTTTGTGGATGTCTTTTCAGGGGGCTTGGACTGTAACGATGAGGATGCCAATATCTATCCCGGCCAAGTAGAAATGATGGGCAATGGAGTAGACGACAATTGTGATGGTAGTATTGATGATTTGGTTGATACGAGAACAGAGTTTGGATTGTGGGAGTACGATCTGAGTGACGCAGGATGGACGCAGTCAGATCTCTTTGATTTTGAGGGGTCATTTAGTGGTGACGACGGTTCGTCTTTGTATTCCTCTGTTGGACTCAGTCTCTTTGGGTCTTCACAATTTCGAGTGCTGCCAAATACTTATGGAGCACTTGCACATGGTAGTTTGGCCGGTCAGGTTTACAATGATGGCTCTACCAACCAACTGCGCTTTTACTTCACGCCTGCGATTGAGGCCTTGGGATTTTATGTGTTGGATCCAGAGGGTGTATTTTCTTTGGAGGCTTTTTCGGGTACGCAATCGATTGTTTTTGTAGAAGAAGATTTGTCGGCAAATGATATACCAGGTGGTTCATTTTGGGGGTTTACCTTTTCTACTCCAGTTGACTATTTGGTGTTGGACGGAGAATTGCACGATGGGTTTGGAATTGACAATATAGAGGTGGTATGGAGTACGTACACCGATTCTGATTTGGATGGATTTAGTGAGGCCGGTGGAGATTGTGACGACGATGACCCCAACGTTAATCCTTCTGTAGTGGAAGATTACACCAATGGGATCGATGATGATTGTGATGGTGCAGTAGATGGTGGTGCGGTAGAATCTTTTGAAGACCCACAGATCTTTGAAGATACTTGGTTACCGATTCGCGGTACATTGATGGAGCAACTGATTGGGTTTGAATCTGTATCCGTTGGGTATGCATTGACCACGGAGTATCGTGATTTGGGTTGGGAAGTAGATGGCACACTGTTGGCTGCTACGGACGTTGATGGGGTGTCTCCGAATGGTGTTCAAGCGGGCTGGTCTATGGATGAGGCTTGGATCTGGGATTTTTTAGAACCTCAGTTTGCGGTTGGGTTTGATGTATTGGATGTTCAAGGAGATATCTCCATAGAAGGATACATAGGAAATGTATTGGTGTACGATACAACCGTTTCAGTGTTCAATGAAGATGCACCGTCACAATTTATTGGGTTGATTTTTGATGCGGGTGTTGAACGGTTGATTGTCACAAATCAAAGCAGTGGTGATATCTGGGGTGTGGATGACATTCGATTTACCGCATTGGGGCAGGATGATGCGGATGGTGATGGGTTCACAGAGGCGGAAGGGGATTGTGATGATGCTGATCCCAATACGGGGCCAGGTGCACAAGAGATTTGGTACGATGGGATTGATCAGAATTGCAACGGTGACAATGATTACGATGAAGATGGAGATGGCTTCACCTCATCTTCTTACGGTGGAACAGATTGTGATGAGACAGATGCATCCGTCAATCCCAATGCGACAGAAACATGGTATGACGGTGTAGATCAAAATTGCGATGGTTGGTCAGATTACGATGCAGATATGGATGGTCACGATTCTTATACGTATGGTGCCGGAACGGTTGATTGTGATGACGCAAATGCAGCTGTAAATCCAGATGCATCTGAAACTTTTTACGATGAAGTCGATGATAATTGCAATCCCGCGGATGACTATGATGCGGACGGAGATGGATTTCCCGCCAGTGGATTTGGAATGGGGGGATTTGGTGAAGTCGATTGTGATGATGCGAGTGCTTTGGTCAATCCAGATGCGACAGAAACTTTTTACGATGGAATAGATTCTGACTGCGATGAAGGTTCAGACTTTGATTCAGACGGCGATGGGTATGAAGCTGAAGCCTATGGTGGAACGGATTGTAATGACGAACAGGCAACGGTACATCCTGGTGCATACGAAAATTATTATGATGGGCTAGATGCGAATTGTGATGGTCTTTCTGATTATGATGCCGATGAAGACGGTTTTGATTCGGATAATTTTGGTGGGGATGATTGCGACGATACGGATTTTAATATCAATCCAAATGGTGTAGAGGTGCCTCGAGATGGGATAGATCAAGATTGTGATGGCGCGTTGGAATTTGATGACGACAACGATGGCTACAATGGTATTGAAGATGGTGGGACGGATTGTGATGACGCGGATTCAGCCATTTATCCAACGGCTGCTGAGATTTGGTATGATGGGATCGATCAAGATTGTGGTGCCAACGATGATTTTGATCAAGATGGTGATGGGCATGTATCTGATCAATATGGTGGTGACGATTGTGATGATACGGAGTATTCGATTCATCCAGGTGCAGTCGATTTTTGGTACGATGGGATAGATCAAGATTGTGATGGGTTGTTTGATTATGATCAAGATGCAGATGGTGAACCCTCAGTGTGGTATGGTGGTACCGACTGTAATGATTTGGATCCGTTGATATTCTCTATGGCCATAGAAGTATACTACGATGGTGTTGATCAAAATTGCGATGGACAGTCGGACTATGATGCTGATGGTGATGGTCAAGATTCCAATCAATATGGTGGTGATGATTGTGACGATTCCAATGCTCAAATCGCAACCTACATTGCAGAGATTGCGCAGGATGGAATTGATCAAAATTGTGACGGAATTGATGATGTAGATCAAGATGGAGATGGTGTCTTGTCTTTACAAGATTGTGATGATACCGATGCATCTGTCTATCCTGGTGCTGTAGATGCCTGCTATGACAATATAGACTCAGATTGTATGGGGAATTCCGATTGGGACTGTGATCTGGATGGGCAAGAGAGTACTCTCAATGGTGGAAGTGATTGTGATGATACGAATCCAACAGTATTCGCTGGGGCCTTGGAAACCTACTATGATGGGGTTGATCAAAATTGTGATGGCCTGTCTGATTATGATGCAGATGGGGATGGGTATGACACAGTTGCTGTCGGTGGTACAGACTGTGAAGACCAATTTGCCAGTATCAATCCTGGGGTGCCGATAGATGATTGCGGTGGTGGAAATGAAGATTGTGATGGTGAGGTAGATGAAGACTGTGTGACAGAGCCATCGAGTGAACCATCTAGTGAACCAAGCACCGAACCCGCAACTGAGCCGAGTGAAGAACCCAGTATGGAACCTTCTGATGAACCATCCGACGAACCATCTGACGAACCCTCCGACGAACCCTCTAATGAACCTTCCAACGAAGTAAGTACAGAGCCGAGTGAAGAACCCAGTACGGAACCTTCAGATGAACCATCCGATGAATCTTCTAATGAACCTTCCAATGAAGCAAGTACAGAGCCGTCGAATGAATCAGAAGATGAAGGCGTTACTCCAAACACAGCAGGCCCTGTCATCTTAGAACAAGAGACGGGGTGTGGTGGTTGCTCTTCGAACAGCGAAGGCAATTGGGCTTGGATGTTGGTATTGTATGGAGTCGCATTCACTCGTCGACGTAAGACACAGTAGTTACTAAACTAGCGGTCAATAATAGAGTACCCAAAACACAATTAAAAGGTATTGCGTGTAGTTCAATATCCCTGTTGAGGGTTGACTCAATAGTTGTTGATCTACTGTTTGCCAATAGGACGATGTCTTAGATTTAGATTCTGTAAACAGGAAGACTCAATGTTGCTCTAAGAATGCCAATCCTTGTTCGACTGTTTTGCATATGTGAAAATGCATGTTGTCGGGTACATCATGGTTGTGAAAGATAAATTGTGTTGTAACTTGTAGTGTGGGATTCTCATCCAGTACCACAACCATTGAATCAAAGTGACCAACAAAGCAATTCAAGAATTTACGCAAGACTTGTCGAAGTTGTGCAGATGGAGGGAGTGTGGCACGAGCATCGATTAAATATTTGTGCAAATTTTCTTTGTGGGCCATCTCAATGGCTTTTTGTATCGAGTACTGAATTTGAAAAGGTGTTGGGTTCGGTATCCTCTTGCAGTGTATGACATCGTCTACAATTGTTAGACTACGGTGTACTTCTGCAATCTCATTTTCATCGCCATGTGTATTCATTGTAAATTCCATACCTAACCATACCAAATTCTGTAAACATGATATGATTTAAATACATTTGTCACTGTACATTTCTTGTTGTTTTGTTTATGCATTGTGATGAGAAGTGTTCTACGTTACCAGAGATGAAGTACCATTTTAGAAGTTAATACTTAAGGAAGATACTATGATTGCACTGTTATTGTTTACGGCTTGTGGCTCTTGGAATGGAAATTGGGAAGGGGCTTGTGAAAATCCTGCCACAGGAGAAACACGAGAGTTTGTAATTGATGTTGATTCTACAAAGGGTGGGGAAGTCTCCGGAACAGCTTTTATGACCATTAAAGATGATAGTGGAGAGGCGACCATCATCAACTGTGAAGTTTCGGGGCCAGCAAATCGATCGGGTGTTGATTTTGAGTTTGCTTGCGACAATGACGAAAGTTTTGTGATCTCGACAGAAAAAGAGGGTGCTAGACTGTTGGGTTATTGTGACAATGCTGAAGAAATAGAACTTTGGCTCTCATTGGATTAATTGGATTGATTGTATTGCATCTG
>Ga0115559_1001598_pt1 | contig 14931 bp, 10 predicted proteins | sample COGITO_mtgs_1105_3_FD_87281 | JGI IMG/M metagenome (GOLD analysis project Ga0115559, IMG submission 87281) | Pelagic marine microbial communities from North Sea - COGITO_mtgs_110506 | ecosystem: Environmental > Aquatic > Marine > Epipelagic | place: Germany:Helgoland, sampling site Kabeltonne... | reverse complement strand
CTTACCGAAGAAGTAGTAAGGCGCTGTGTGCGCCACTTCGATGGTGCCAGACTGTGCTGCATCCAGCACGCCAAATGCAGGCACCAACTCGCCTGGAGCATGTGTCGTAATTTGGAACTTGCCGCCCGTCATCTCGCTCACGTATTGGGCGAAGTCAGGTGCACCGCCCCACAGTGTGTCCAACGACTTCGGGAAGCTTGATGCAAGACGCCAGCGAATGACCTCTTGAGCGTGAACGACGGCTGGGGCAACGCCCGCCGCCAATACGCCGGCCATACCAGCGTTTTTAATAAGGGAACGACGATCCATATAGATTGACTCCGGTTTTTTCAAAAACAAGGAGATTAAGCCTGAGCAAAACCACCACGAGACTAAGACTAGCCAGTGCTCATTCTAGAGACAGAAACGAGTCATTTTGTCAGGGGTTTTCCCTTGTAACACCAAAGCATACGGTAGCTGATCGTGCGTGTCACACATCACGCATTTAAGCCGCCAGACGATCAGAAAAAACGCTCGCTAATCGCGGCTTGAATGCCGTCGGCACTCAGGCCCACCGCAGCCAACAATTTCGCGGGATCTCCATGCTCAATAAATTGATCAGGCAGTCCCAAGGCAAGCACCGGATGTGTCTGCGCGTGCGCCTGCAGGTAAGCCATTACGGCGCTACCGGCGCCGCCATCCACGGCCGCCTCCTCAAGCGTCACGATCGCCTCGTGCGACGCCAACACCCGCGCGAGCATCGCCTCATCTAGCGGCTTTGCCCAACGCATGTTGACAACGGTCAGATCCAAAGCTTCTGCCGCTTGCTGCGCCGCATGCATCAGTGGGCCAAAAGCCAATACAGCCACACGCTTGCCACTGCGAACCAGCGCTGCCTCGCCATAGGGCAAGGCCTCAAGGTCCCGCCCCGCATCCATACCCGTTCCGCTTCCCCTAGGGTAGCGAACTGCCACCGGGTGATCACGTCCATACGCCGTGCTTAATAGTTGGCGGCACTCCCGCTCATCAGTCGGGCACGCGATTCCCATGTTGGGGATACAACGCAAAAACGCGATGTCATACGCACCCGCATGCGTCGCGCCATCAGCACCCACTAAACCAGCGCGGTCCAGTGCAAACACGACGGGGAGATTTTGCAAGGCCACATCATGAATGAGTTGATCGTAGCCACGCTGCAAGAAGGTCGAGTAAATCGCCACGACGGGCTTCATCCCATCGCACGCTAAGCCCGCCGCAAAGGTGACCGCGTGTTGCTCAGCGATGCCGACGTCAAAGTACCGGTCGGGAAACTGCTCGGAAAAGCCCACCATGCCAGAGCCCTCACGCATGGCTGGCGTGATGCCAACTAAGCGTTTGTCGGCCGCAGCCATGTCACACAACCACTGTCCAAAAACGTTGGCATACGTGGGTTTGGGAGGGGTCGCTGGCTTTTGAATACCCACAACGGGGTCGAATTTACCGGGGCCGTGATACAGCACGGGATCGGCCTCGGCTAACTTGTAACCTTGGCCTTTTTTAGTGACCACGTGTAAGAACTGCGGACCACTCAAATTTTTAATATTCTCTAAGGTCGGGATGAGTGAATCCAGATCGTGCCCATCAATCGGGCCGATGTAGTTAAAGCCAAATTTTTCAAAGAGCGTCGCCGGAACGACCATGCCTTTGGCGCTCTCTTCAATCCGCTTAGCCAACTCAAACAGCGGTGGCGCGCTTTTCAGAACACGCTTACCGACGTCTTTTGCCGTCGAGTAAAACTGACCACTCATTAATTGCGCCAGATACCGGTTGAGTGCGCCAACAGGCGGCGAGATAGACATGTCGTTGTCGTTCAATATGACCAACAACTTGCCGTCCTCAACCCCCGCGCTGTTCATGGCCTCAAATGCCATTCCCGCCGTCAACGCGCCATCACCGATGATCGCGACACTGTGTCGATCCGACCCCTGCAATTTAGCCGCCATCGCCATACCCAAGGCGGCTGAAATAGACGTCGATGAATGCGCGGTGCCGAAGGCGTCATAAGGGCTCTCACTGCGCACAGGAAAACCGCTGATGCCGCCCAACTGGCGCAACGTCGGCATGGCATCTCGCCGCCCCGTGATGACCTTGTGCGGGTAGGTTTGATGACCCACATCCCACACCAAACGGTCCTCCGGGGTGTTGAACACGTAATGCAACGCAACGGTCAATTCCACCGTGCCCAGGTTTGAGCCCAGATGCCCCCCTGTTTTGGACACGCTGCTCAGAATAAATTGTCTCAATTCATCCGCCAGTTGAGGTAACGCCGATCGAGGCAATTGCCGCAAATCGGCGGGGGAGTTGACAGAGCGCAACAAGTCAGACATCAAACACTTTCATCAAATAGTTGGCGAGGCATCACCGCACACACGGGATCAATGCGTCCTCGCAACAACGTGCATGGCGAGCGCGCGTAGCGCATGCGCCTCAGCCAGGCCCGCCGCATCCAGCGCACCAAGGGCCTCTGCAATCAAACGATCAGCGTAGCGCTTGGCTGGGTCCAGGCCCAATAAAGAAACAAAGGTGGGCTTATTCGCCGCGGCGTCTTTACCAGCGGTTTTTCCTAGCGTGGCCGTATCGGACAGCACGTCGAGCACGTCGTCCACGACCTGAAAGGCCAAGCCAACCCGCTGCCCATACGTCGTTAGCGCACGTGCCACCTCTGCATCAATCGGGCCGCATAGCCCCCCCATGGAGACTGCAGCGCGCAACAATGCACCGGTCTTCAGTGCGTGCATATGTTCAAGCGCTGGCTGGTCAAGCGGGCGCCCGACACTCGCGAGGTCAATGCCCTGACCGCCTGCCATGCCCATCGCGCCAGCCGCGCCGGCCAAGGTACGGCACCACGCAAGGCGCCAGTCACCCGGAATATCGGCATCGCCAGACAGCAAACAATCAAAGGCCTGCGCCTGTAGCGCATCGCCAGCTAAGAGCGCCTGTGCCTCACCAAACTGCACATGCACGGTGGGTTTTCCCCGCCGCAAGACATCATCATCCATGCAAGGCATGTCATCGTGAACCAATGAATAGGCGTGAATCAATTCCACCGCGCACCCTGCGCGCAGTGCCGCGTCCCTCACCATCGGACTCAGATTTTCCGTGGCATCGTGGTTAACCGCCTCGCAGGCGGCCAGCGCCAGTAAAGGGCGTACGCGCTTGCCGCCGTTGGTGACGCTGTAGCGCATGGCTTCCCCTAGCGGCTCAGGGGCGCTGGTCGGCAAGCATTGATCCAGCGCCAGGTCGATCTCGTCGACACGCTGCACCATCCATGACGTTAAATCAAACTGGGCCATACCGTTCACGCATCCCGATCCCAGGCCTTGGCTTGCTCACCCTCCATGACCTTGACTTGGCTCTCGATCGCGTCCAACTGGCCGCGACAAAAAGTCAGCAATTCAGCGCTGCGTTTGTAGTGCGCCAGCAATTGATCCAGGGGCAACTGCCCGGACTCCAGCAACTCGGTGAGCGTCTCCAACTCCGCCACCGCCGCCTCGTAGGTCGCTGGCAATTCGCTGGACGGAAGATTTTTCTTGGGCATACTGATCCTATGAGTGCAGGGCGGGTAGACGACTATTCTAGATCCCAATCCCTGCGGGTGGCCGGGCTCGCCCAAGTTCAGCAAGCCAGCGACGGATATTCGTCGGATATAATCGAGGGTTACCCCGCTTTCTCAGGAGTTTGCCGCGCCCGTTGGCATTCGTTTTCGTGTCATTGCACACCTTCCCTGCCCCTTCATAGGGGGAGTCTCTAGGTCAGGATCACTATGTCTGATTTAAGTCTTCAACTTCAGCAGGCCAAGAGTCAACTCTCGGTTTCTTCTTATTTTGACCAAGCGCTTTTTCAGCGCGAGATGGAAACCATCTTCCGATCGGGGCCCCGCTACGTGGGCCACCGCTTAGCTGTACCCGAGCGGGGCGATTACTTTAGCCTGCGCCATGAGGGGCACGGCCGCGCGCTGGTCCACGGTAGCAATGGCATTGAACTGCTGTCCAATGTCTGCCGTCACCGCCAAGCTGCCATGCTGAAGGGCCGTGGGAATCTATCCGATACACAACCCGGTAGCGCGGGCGGCAACATTGTTTGCCCGTTGCACCGCTGGACCTACAACGAGCAGGGTCGTTTGCTCGGTGCGCCTCATTTCTCCCAAGACCCCTGCCTGAACTTGAACCAATACCGCTTGCGTGAGTGGAACGGTTTGCTTTTTGAAGACAACGGGCTGGATATTCAGCGTGACTTACACAACTTGGGGCCCACCAGTGCACTGAACTTTGACGGGTTTGTGCTCGACCACGTGGAGATGCACGAGTGCAACTACAACTGGAAGACCTTCATCGAGGTTTACCTTGAGGACTACCACGTCGAGCCCTTCCACCCAGGACTCGGTAATTTTGTCACCTGCGACGATCTGCGTTGGGAGTTTGGCGACGCCTACTCAGTGCAAACCGTTGGCGTGACGAACTTGCGCCAGAGCGGTAGCCCGGCATACGCGCGTTGGCACGACGTACTCATGCAGTACCGCAATGGGGAGCTGCCCGCCTACGGTGCCATCTGGCTCACTTATTACCCCCACATCATGATTGAGTGGTACCCGCATGTACTTACGGTCTCCACGCTGTACCCATTGGCGGTTGATCGCACCATGAATGTGGTGGAGTTCTTCTACCCCGAGGAAATTGCGGCGTTCGAGCGTGAGTTTGTGGAAGCCCAGCGCGCCGCCTACATGGAGACCGCGGTTGAGGACGACGAGATTGCCGAGCGCATGGATGAGGGCCGATTGGCCTTGTACAAGCGCGGCGACAACGAAGTGGGGCCTTATCAAAGCCCAATGGAAGACGGCATGCAACACTTCCATGAGTGGTACCGCGGCAAAGTCGACCTGCCCGACAACGCTTAAACCACTTGGGCGCGCTGGCGCCACCTCACCATGCAATCCCTTTGGATGCTACTCGCCGCGTTCTTGTTTGCCACCATGGGGGTTTGCGTTAAATTTGCAACGCAGTATGTGCACAGCTTTGAGGTCGTGATGTACCGCGGCCTCATTGGTGTACTTGTCTTGGCGTGGTGGTACCGAAAAAAGGGTTGGGGCTTTTATCGAACCGCCGTGCCCGGCATGCATCTATGGCGCAATGTCGTGGGCGTCACCTCCCTGTGTTGCTGGTTCTACGCCATCTCTGAAATCCCGCTGGCCACAGCCATGACCTTGCAATACATGAGCAGCGTCTGGATGGCTGTCTTTCTAATGGCTGGCGCCCTCACCTTACAGGCTTCGCGCAACGGCTTTCGAGGCCAAGGGCCACTGGTGGGCACCATACTGATGGGGTTTGCAGGCGTGGCCCTCTTACTGCGTCCCACCTTCTCTTCAGACCAAGGTTTCGCAGCCATCGTTGGTCTGTTGTCAGGCATCATCTCCGCGCTCGCCTACCTACAAGTCGCCGCGTTGGCCCGTGTGGGTGAACCCGAAACCCGCGTCGTTTTTTACTTTTCTGTCGGCGCAGCCCTCACGGGCTTGGCGGGCACGTGGGCACTGGGTGCGAGCACCATGACATGGGCGGCTGCCGCTTGGCTGATTCCGGTCGGCGCATTGGCGCTGGTTGGGCAAATTTGCCTCACCCGCGCCTACGCCTCAGGCGCCACCCTGCTAGTGGCCAACCTTCAGTACTTCGGAATCGTGGTCGCCTGCCTTTACAGCGTGTGGCTATTCGATGACCACTTGCCGCTAGGAAGCTGGGTGGGCATGGCCTTAATCGTTGCCAGCGGCGTCATCGCAACGGTATTGCGTCGGCGCGGTATCCCCAGCATGGCCGCCCCAACGCCGCAAGCCACACAGCCAAACCGCGACTCGCGCTAACATACGCGTACCCAACGCTTTAGGGCCAGTGCCACAAAGAGGAATACAGATGCACACCACCATCATTTCAGCCGAGACGCTCCAGCGCCAGCTCCAAGGTGAGCCCAACCACACATCGCCATGGGTCATATTGGACGTCACCTTCGATCTATTCAAACCCGAAGAGGCACGCCAAGCCTTTGCAAGCAAGCACATTACCGGCGCCATTCATGCTGACTTGGATCACCACCTGAGTGCCAACGGCGACGCGCCGTGTGCAAGTGGCGGGCGTCACCCGTTGCCAACGCGCGAGGCATTTGCAATGGTGTTGGCGGCTTGGGGTATCACACCGCAAACACAAGTCGTGGTCTACGATCGCAACGGACACACCTTCTGCGGTCGTGCTTGGTGGATGTTGAAGTGGTGCGGTCATGACAGCGTTGCCGTCTTAGACGGTGGCTTGGCCGCTTGGGAGGCCATCGGTGGGGCAACGACAGACGAACACACGACGCCAAACGCCGCGCCGCCCTACCCCCTGAACACACCACGCATGGTCTTACGAGACAAGCAAACCGTGCAAGACAACCTAGGCGGTACGCAAACCGTTGTGGATGCGCGCGCAGGCGCACGTTATCGTGGTGAAGTGGAGCCACTTGACCCCGTGGCTGGACACATTCCTGGCGCGCTCAACCTGCCATTTAACGAAAACTTCGATGCAGACGGCCGCTTTAAATCGCCCTCCGCATTACGTGCGTTATGGGAAAAGGTATTGGGCGACCGCCGACCCGAGTCGGTTGTTATGCAATGCGGCAGTGGTGTGAGCGCTGTACCCAATATTTTGGCGATGCAATTAGCAGGGTGGGCGGCACCGGCGCTGTATGCCGGGAGCTGGAGCGAGTGGAGCCGCGACCCCGAGACGCCCAAGCAAACCCTAGAAAAAACGCCTCCAGCAGACGCTTAATGCCCGTGGCCGCTGTGCGCCAAAGCGCCCACTAAAAACACCAGACCGATACCCAAGATGAGCCATGTGAGTTGTCCGACAGAGTCGCGCAAGCTTGCTTGACGCTGCAGCTGCGGAATCAGGTCTGCCAAGGCAACATAAATAAAACTACTGGCGGCAATCACTAAAAAGTACGGCAAATAGGCGCCGAACTGAGCCAACAAAAAATAACCCGCAACGCCGCCCAATGCCGTCACCGTCCCCGCTAAGGACACCTTAACCAGCGCACTGCGGGCGTTGCCTGCGGCATGACGCAACACCACTAAATCCCCCATGTGATGGGGAACCTCGTGGGCCAGCACCGCCAGCGACGCCAGCATGCCCAGTCGCCAATCGGCCATGAAAGCCGAAGCGATCAAAATACCATCGCCAAAAGCATGCACACTGTCACCGACCAAAACCGCCCACCCGCCGGAACCTGTCGTTCCGTGTGCATGTGTATGGGCATGTGCATGCGCGTGGTTGTGTGCATGGGCAGACGACGCCTGCCCATGTCCAGCCCCAGGGTCGCCTAGCGTATCCAAATCTAAGCCCTGCTCACCATGCTCGTGGCCATGGTGGTAGAGCTCGGCTTTGTCCAAAATAAAGAAAAACACCACGCCTGCCAAGAGGAAGGCAAACAAGGCGTCAGCAGAAATGCCCGCCGCCAACGCCTCGGGTAATAACTGCAATAGGGCCGTGGACAGCAAGGCACCTGCGGCAAAACTCAGCATGTGTTTGGTGAGGCGAGCCATGATGCCAAAACTCAGCATCGCGGCTATCCACACGCTCCCAACGCCAGCGATTACCGTACCAGCAAGAATCCAAATTAAGGCCATGAAAGGGTCAGCTCACAGATAAGCGGTTACACGCCGTTCTTTTTAAACCAAGCGACACACTGCGCCCAACCGGCTTTGGCAGCCGCTTCCCGGTAGCTTGGGCGATAGTCCGCGTGGAACGCATGCGGCGCATCGTCAAAGACGACAAACTCACTCGCCTGAGCAGAGGCATTGCCTTTGGCTGCGGCTAAAGCGGCTTGCATTTGCGCCACGGTATCCAAACCAATACCCCGATCAGCGCCGCCGTAAAGCCCTAAAACCGGGGCCTGCAGCTGCGCTGCAATATCCACCGGTTGCTTGGGCGTGCGTGCGCTACGCTCGCCCACCAAGCGACCGTACCACGCCACGGCAGCCTTTACCTTGGGCTGATGTGCGGCGTACAACCACGTCTGACGACCACCCCAACAGAAGCCCGTTACCGCCAACCTAGCGACGTCACCGCCGTTCGCTCCTGCCCATGCCACCACCGCGTCTAGGTCTTGCAACACCTGCGCATCGGGCACCTTGTTAACGACTTCCTTCATCAGGTCGGCCATCACCGCGTAGCCCTGGGCATCGCCTTGGCGCATAAATAACTCCGGGGCCAAAGCCATGTAGCCAAGCTGCGCGAAACGGCGCGTCAGGTCTGCAATGTGTTCGTGCACGCCGAAGATCTCTGATAAAACCAAGACGACCGGGAATGGCCCCGCACCCGCAGGCATGCTGCGATACACCGGCACATCAAACCCCGCCACGTTGACCATGACCTCACCCTCCACGAGGCCCGCACCGGAGGTACTAATCGCCGCCGCCTGAGCCATTTCTGGCAACACCGCCGCTGCGTACCCGACCCCAATGGTTGCGACCATGGCTGCTCTCCTTGTAACGGCTTCACTGCCTCTGTCTAATAATGACTTCGCGTCTGACATGTTGTTGTCGATGGTGGACATGGTGATCTCCTAAGCGTAAACAATAAAAGTAGATGGAGTTTGCCACCAAATTCGCGCGTCAGTGGGCTTGCTCCCAGTTATTCCCCATACCCACCTCGGCCAATAAAGGCACCCGCAGGTTCGCTACCTCGGCCATCAACGCTGGCACCTGTACGCGCAACCAATCCGCCTGCTCGGCCGGGAGCTCAAAGACCAATTCGTCGTGCACCTGCATGATCATCAACACGCCGTTATTGGCCGCATCCAAGGCCGCCTGAACTTTCAGCATGCTCATCTTAATGAGGTCAGCGGCTGTCCCCTGCATGGGTGCGTTAATGGCAGCACGCTCCGCGCCAGCCCGGCGAGGGCCATTCGGCGAGTTGATCTCAGGCAGGTATAAACGCCGTCCAAACACCGTCTCGACATAGCCCTGGGCCTTGGCCTGCTCGCGCGTGTCATCCATGTAGCGACGAACCCCGGGGTAGCGTGCAAAGTAGGTTTGAATGTAATTTTTAGCCGCGGTGTTGTCGATGCCCAAGTTCCGCGCCAAACCAAAGGCGCTCATACCGTAAATCAGGCCAAAGTTAATGACCTTGGCGTATCGACGCTGCTCGGTGGTCACCGTGTCGAGACCCACGTTAAAGATCTCCGCAGCTGTTGCGCGGTGGACGTCCAAGCCCTCCAAAAACGCGCGAATCAGGGCAGGGTCTTCACTCAGGTGCGCCATGATCCGCAGCTCAATTTGGGAGTAATCTGCGCTGGCAATCAGGCGCCCCTCAGGCGCCACGAAGGCTTCGCGCACCCGCCGACCCTCTGCGGTGCGGATAGGGATATTCTGCAAGTTGGGGTCATTACTCGACAAACGCCCCGTCACCGCAATGGCTTGGGCATAGTGGGTGTGCACGCGCCCCGTTTGGCTATTGGCCAAACCCGCAAGCTTGTCGGTGTAGGTGCTTTTCAACTTGGCCAAGCCGCGGTACTCAAGAATGCACGCGGGCAAGGGGTAATCGGCGGCGAGCTTCTCCAACACCTCTTCGTCGGTACTGGGTGCACCACTGGCGGTCTTCTTGACCACGGGTAAGCCGAGTTGATTAAAGAAGATATCCCCAATTTGTTTAGGGGAAGCCAGATTGAAAGGCTTGCCGGCCAAGGTATGCGCCTGACTTTCTAGCGCGAGAATGCGTTGCCCCAGCGCATGACTCTGGCTGGCTAAGGTGGGGGCATCAATGCGAACGCCATTGCGCTCTATACGGTAAAGGCCCTCGCTACTCGCCACCTCTAACGCATAGATGCGCGCCAAACCGGCCTCCGCCTGAATGCGTGGCCACAACACCCCGTGGACATCTAAGCATTGATCGGCGTCTTCACATGCGTACTGCGTCACTTGCTCAATATCGACCTGCGCGATACTGATTTGATTGACCCCCTTACCGCACAGATCTTCGTAGCTGAGTCCTTTTCGCCCCACATGGCGCAAGGCCAAACTCTCTAGGCTGTGCGGGCGATGCACCTCTAAAACATAACTCTGCAGCATGGTGTCGTGCACATATCCGCGCACCTCAATGCCGTGACTGGCTAAAACATGGCGATCATATTTGACGTGCTGGCCTAATTTGGCGTGTGCAGGATTTTCCAGCCACGGCTTCAGCGCAGCCAAAACGACGTCGAGTGCCAATTGCTCCGGCGCCCCCGGGTAGGTGTGCCCCACCGGAATATACGCCGCCTCGCCGGGTCTCACGCTCAAACTGATACCTACCAACCGCGCCTCCAACGGATTGAGCGAGGTGGTCTCGGTATCGATGGCCACCAACTCTGCCGCAACGCATTTAGCGACCCACGCGTCTAAATCCGACGCCTCAAAGACGGTGGTGTAGGCCACCGGGCCAGCAACCGCAGATACAACAGCTGGCTCGGCCACCGGGGCTGCGCCGCCGGGCGCACCGAACAAGTCACCCGATGTCGCTGCGCGCGCAGTCGCGGGTGCTGAACCCGCATGGGTCAGACTTTTAAAACCCATGCGCTCATAAAAAGCCATCAACGTGGCCTCTTCAGAGCCGCTCTTGCGCAAGCCCTCCAAGCTGGGCCAGGTGCTCACGTCAGCGCTTAAATCACAGTCAGTGCGCATGGTCACCAGCGCACGCCCTGTGGGCAGCCAGTCCTTCGCGTCGCGCAAGTTTTGACCCGCTACCCCTTTGATGTCGTCAGCGTGCGCCAGTAAGTTATCTAAAGAGCCGTACTCAAGCAACCACTTCGCCGCCGTCTTAGGGCCCACCTTCGCCACCCCGGGAACGTTGTCCACGGTATCGCCGACCAAGGTCTGATAATCAATCATGCGATCGGGCGGCACACCAAACTCTGCGGTGACCCCGGCCACATCGCGGCGCTTGCCGTTCATGGTGTCAACGACCATGATTTGTGAGTCCACTAATTGGCTTAAGTCCTTGTCTCCGCTGGAAATAATGACCTTAAACCCCTGCTCTGCACCCCGTTTCGCTAGCGTGGCAATGACGTCATCTGCCTCGACGCCCGCAACCATGATCAGCGGCCACCCCAACAGTTTGACCACCTCGTGCACGGGTTCAATCTGCGCACGCAGGTCATCCGGCATGGGGGAGCGCTGTGCTTTGTATGCGGGGTACAAATCATCGCGAAAGGTCTTACCTGGCGCATCAAAGACGCACACCGCGTAGTCGCTGGCAACCTCGCGACCCAGCGACTGCATCATATTGACCATCCCGCGCACCGCGCCTGTTGGCGCACTTTGAGGGTCATTGCGGTCGACCCGCAAATCAGGCATGGCGTGAAATGCGCGGTACAGGTAACTGGAGCCGTCGACTAAGACCAGCGTTTTTTCGGAATTTGAAGTCGTCATAAACCACATTATGCGCAAGCCCTACAATGTCGCTTGGCCGATCAGCCGCTTTTTTCGCACTTTCGTAGCGACGTCCCAGCGGTACGCCTCACAGACACCACTCCAAACCATCCCGGACACCCTCTATTCGTTATGGCTGTTTACACCGAAGTTTCTGACGATCAGGCGCAAGCGCTGGTCAACACGCTTGACCTAGGCACCCTCACCGCTTTGCAAGGGATTAGCGGCGGCATAGAAAACAGCAATTTTTTCATGACGACCGAGAAGGACGGTGTGGCCAGCACCCATGTGCTCACCCTGTTCGAGCGTTTGAGCCACGCACAACTCCCCTTTTACCTTGAACTTATGCGCCACTTGGCGGATAAAGGGGTCGCCGTACCGGCTCCAGTACCCAACGCCGAAGGGGCCATACTGCACACCGTTTGCGGCAAACCCGCTGCCGTTGTCAGCAAATTAGCGGGTAAAAGTCAGCTGGCACCCACCACGGTGCACTGCGCCGCTTTAGGCGAGACTTTGGCCAACATGCACCTCGCTGGACAAGACTACCCCAGCACGCAGCGCAACCTGCGCGGGCTGCCTTGGTGGAATGAAACGGTCCCCGCCATTACCCCCCACCTGTCAGATGCACAACGGGCGCTGCTTGCCCAAGAGCTGGCCTTTCAAAACCACTGCCAAGCGGAGGCGCTTTACCAAGCCTTGCCCAGCGGCCCCGTGCACGCCGACCTGTTTCGTGACAACGCCATGTTTGAAGGTGAGACCTTGACAGGCATTTTTGATTTTTATTTTGCAGGTAACGACTCTCTTTTATTTGACCTGTGCGTGTGTCTAAACGACTGGTGCATTGATCTCGCAACTGGCGTGTGGGAAGATGGTCGCGTGCAAGCCTTGTTGCAGGCCTACCAAGCCGTTCGCCCCTTAACCGCGGCGGAGCGCCAGATGCTTAACCCCATGTTGCGCGCCGCTGCCTTGCGTTTCTGGATCTCGCGGTTATGGGATTTTTACCTGCCGCGCGAAGCCAGTATGCTGACCCCTCATGACCCCACACACTTTGAACGCATCCTCACCCAACGGAGTCAACACGCGCTGAGCTTATGAAACTAAATATAGTGACCCCAAAAACAGGCGCTGAATGGGTGCGCGGTGGCGTACGCACTTTTTTCAAGCAGCCCCTGGCTTTGGGCGGCCTGTTCTTTTTATTCATGGGCGTTATCTCCGTGATCACCATGGTGCCCATGGTCGGCGGCGCACTCGCGCTTGCGGCCTTACCCGCCGCCACACTGGGACTCATGCAGGCCTCTGCGATGGCCGCAGCAGGGACATTCCCCATGCCAAAGGTCTTGTTCACCGCCTTCATACATGGGGCAGCCAAGCGCCAAGCCATGTTGCACCTAGGCGCGCTGTACACCGTGGCCTTTCTATTGGTTGTCGGACTTACGGTGTTGATCGACGGCGGACAGTTTGCAAAGGTTTACCTGTTCGGCGAGCCCGTGACCATGGAAATGATTGAGTCCGATGGTTTTTATACCGCGATGTGGGTGGGTACGCTGATGTACATCCCATTAGGCGCTATGTTCTGGCACGCCCCCGCCTTGGTTTTTTGGAACGACGTCTCACCCGCGAAAAGCCTGTTTTTCAGCATGGCGGCATGCTGGAAAAACAAGGGAGCCATGGTCGTCTACATGGGCTGCTGGTTTGTCCTGTTTGCGCTAGCGAGTCTGGTGATTGTCACCATCGCCTCGGCGCTCGCTGGCCCGCAGATGATCGGTGCCCTCGTCGCCCCACTGGGTATGGTGTTGGCCTCTATGTTTTTCGCTTCGATTTACGCCACCTACCGCGATAGCTTTGTCATCGAACACATCGTGGACACCACGGTATAAGCCCTCGCAACCAGCCCCAGCGGCGACCTATTCGACGACCGTGAGCTTGGCGACGCTAAGCGCCAGCCACTTGGTGCCATGCCGGGGAAAGTTCACTTGTGCCCGTGCATCGGCCCCCTGCCCCTCAATGGCAAGTACCTTGCCTTCACCAAATTTATTGTGAAAAACCGCCGTGCCCGCACGCAAGCCCGCCGCCGCATCACCGCGTGACGTCGGCTCGGGATCTTTCCCGCCAGAGGTGTCCCCGTGCCATGCAGGCGACCACGCGGGGGAAGCAACTTTGGCGTTTGACTGAAACCCGTTCCACCCCCCCTTGTGCCCGCCACCCGCTTGGTTATCAGAGAACTGTCCCCGCGGCGGCGACAGCCACTTGAGGGTTTCTTCAGGCAACTCATCAAAGAAACGGCTGCGAATGTTGTAGCGCGTTTGCCCATGCAACATGCGTGTTTGCGAGTGGGTCAGATACAGACGTTTGCGCGCGCGCGTGATGGCAACATACATCAGGCGACGCTCCTCCTCCAAGCCGTCAAAGTCGGCCAGCGCGCGCTCATTGGGGAACAACCCCTCTTCTAGTCCGGTAATGAAGACAACGTCAAATTCCAGCCCCTTGGAGGCATGAACCGTCATGAGCTGCACCGCATCTTGGCCAGTAGACGCTTGGTTGTCGCCAGCCTCCAACGCGGCGTGGGTTAGAAAAGCCGCTAAAGGGGACAGTACCTCGCCCGTCTCCGCATCGGGCGCGGGCACCCCAACCCCATCCACCCCACCTGGCCGCTCGGTTGCCAAGGCCTCAAAAGGCAGGCTGTCATCCCAATCGCCAGACGCGGCGTCTTGCTCTGAGTCCAAGTCATGGCCCGTGTATGTGGCATTGAGCCCCGCATTGAGGGCTTGCAACTCTGCGTTAACGCGCACATCGTCTTCAGGCAAGGCAACTGCGTCACGCCCGAAGCCCTCTTGGCTAACAAAGCTCTCCGCCGCATTCACCAATTCACCCAAGTTCTCTACCCGGTCTTGCCCCTCACGCTCGCTCTCGTAATGGGTCACGAGTGTCGAATAGTCCAACACCATTTCGATAATGTCGCGCAAATTTTTACCCACTGACTGCTCGCGCATGACGTCAATTTTTGCCACAAAGGCGCGCAAGTTCACCCCGGCCTTACCCGACACCGCATCCACAGCATCGGACAAGGCACAACGGTGACTGGCTGCGGCATCCTGCAACTGCTCCACACTACGTGCACCAATCCCACGCGGCGGGAAGTTGACGACGCGCAAAAAACTGGTGTCGTCGCGTGGGTTCTCTATGAGCCGCAAATACGCCAAGGCGTTCTTAATTTCTGCCCGCTCGAAGAATCGCAAGCCACCGTAGACGCGATAAGGAATGCTGTTGTTGAATAAGCCGGTTTCTATCACCCGGCTCTGCGCGTTGCTGCGATACAAGATGGCAATTTCCTGACGTGACATGCCCTCACGCACCAGTTGCTTGATCTCATCCATCAACCAGTCGGCCTCGGCGTAGTCAGAGGGCGCCTCCATGGCCCGCACCAATTCACCTGCACCGGCCTCGGTACGGAGGTTTTTCCCCAGGCGGTGGCGGTTGTTGCTGATCAG